>Ga0209318_1000419_pt1 | contig 42459 bp, 65 predicted proteins | sample RifGroE1_FD_183999 | JGI IMG/M metagenome (GOLD analysis project Ga0209318, IMG submission 183999) | Groundwater microbial communities from Rifle, Colorado, USA - Groundwater E1 (SPAdes) (version 2) | ecosystem: Environmental > Aquatic > Deep subsurface > Groundwater | place: Rifle, Colorado... | reverse complement strand
AATCTATTAGTACCCACTTGCTCTATCTCCTTTTCCTATTGTTCACTGAGTAATCCACAATCATGTTGTGTAGAATGTGCTGATTCAAGTATCTGCTTGAGTGATTCATTGCAAGACTCATGTTGGTTCCATAGCCTGAGATATTCAGAGCTGGTCTTTCAACTAGACTCTTGCTTCTCCAGAAGAAAGAACCCCAGTCTCCCTTAGCCCAGAGAGAAGAAGAAGACATAGTATCAAAGAGACTCAACGAAGTATCCTGGGAGTTATTGATGAAGTTCTCTTTGTAATCATAGTTCACTTTGTAATTGAACCACAAGTGATAGTCTTCAGCGTCTATCTCGAAGATGATCTTCCTAAAACGCTTCCAGTACCTAGCACCACCGTAGCTATGGAACGAGGTTTCTATGGCAACTGGTATGTCGATCCCATCAAAAGAGGTTCCAGAGTCCATCTTGTAGACATAGTTAGTAGAGGACACAAAGTACTTCACTATGTTCCCACTAACATCTTCCCCAGTAACCACTTCTCTCACCGGGATCTGATACTTGCAGAAAGTAGCTCCAGCTAACTTACCCTCTTTATCAAATGTGAAGATCATTCCTGAGCCATCTTCGAAGAAGAGCCGATACTGGTTACTCTCTTTATCTATCATAGAGCAAGTGATCGTTAGCTTCTTACTCTGGAAAGTTTTGTTCACCTTCTTGGTCAGAGCTACTGATTCAAAATCTCCGTACTTATCTGTAGACTGAAACGAGAGAACCCCTCTGTCATCTGCGTATACTATGTCACTTAATGCCCTCTGTATAGTACCCTCGATAGCTCCAGATGACCTAGAGAACACCTTAGATGTCATAGTAAAGTCTGCACTAGCTTCTATCCTGCTGTAGAATACCTTGATACTGTTCCTCATAAAACAGATCATGGTGTCCTCTGGTCCTTCTGCGAAGCCTACTAAAGCATCTCCAAGGACTACTCCAGCCCCGAATCCCCCAGAGAAATCTGTAGGAGAGAATGAAGCTGACATGAGTAACTGTCCACTAGCGTACCCAAGTACCACTCTATTAGCCCAGACCATAGTGAAGGATGGGTACTGACCCGCATCTGCCATCTCTAGTATAGCTATGTCGGTTAGTACTGTGCAGGTAGTCCCATCCCAAATCCGAGGTAAAGAAACCCCATCAACTAAGATCAGAACTGAAGAACCACTATCAAATCCATCTATACGGTAGTCAGCCCCTTTGAGTGTTCCCCCGGTCCTCATAACCTCTGAAGTATATGTAGCTGACTCTGGGGCATTTGGAGTGATATTGGTATTCTGTACCCATCCAGAAGCGGAGTCGTTGTAAACTTTGTTCCCAGCTTTAACGTATATCTTGTGATCCTCTGAGAAGTATGCTATGCCACTTGGTTGGTAAGCTAGAGAAGGGGGCTTGATAGTAGCCCTCTCTAGTTCCCTAGACCTGTCATCATAGTTGATTGTGCTATACCCCGGATCAGAGTAGGGGAGTGTAGGAATGTCATAGTGACCAAAGTATCTATAAGAGCCTATGTCTATCCGGATTGCATCGAAATATCCATAAGTAGAACCTGTGTTAGTTGCTGGAACAGTGGCTCCGATAGTGAGAGCATTGGTGTTGGATACTAGCGCATCAGTTCCTGTAATCTCTGCTGTATCGAAGGTGCCATTCTCTATGAGAGTTTCCCCGTTCACTAAAAGCCTAGTGATTCTAGTTCCAGCTACTACTTTGCTTGAGAGAACTACATGGTATTCTCCATTTCTCTCTATCTTCTTAGAAGTAATTACAGTAGTGGTTGATGGTGCTACATCTGAGATGCTGAAAGCAAACCTTAGATCAGTCCCATCACTATCACAGTAGACTCTGAATACTCCAGTCTTATTAATAAGAGTAGAGTCAATTGTTTCATCTATTAAGAGTCCAGCTTTGAACCTAAAGTCTACTGTAAAGTCATCTACAGAGAGGTCTATAAGACTTGTTGGATCAGTCATTGAGAGCCCGCCAACATGATTGTTCACGGAGAAAGAAGTGTCCTTAAATTTAGGAAAGAAGGAGTGTGTCTCTGGCTCTGTTACAGAAGTACTTGTGAATATCTCAGAACTGTTTAAATCAATAAACCCAAGAGTCCCATCTGACTCAAGCAAGACCACTGTATCATTGTTCAGTAGCCCATAATCCCTTAGTATAGGAACATCTATAGTAGAAGCCAAGGTAGTTCCATCATACCTCTCGAACCCTTTCAACGAGACGTAGCCCTTTGCTGGCCCGTCTGCTTCCATGTAGTTCTGACAAGCAATGAGTTCCCCTGGTTTCAATTCCAGTTGGGTCTCAGACTCGTTTACTCCTCCAGTAAACTGGACTATCTGGTCCCTGACCTGTGGCATTGTAATCTTGTTGGGTCTCATTACGCTATCGGCCTCTTCTTAATATATCTCCCAGGGACTTCTGATCTCATCATTTGCCCAAGCATCTGAGAGTACTTCATAGAGTACCTTTGCTCCAGCACTGGTTCCCCAAGGTACGAAGCTAGCTCAGAGACGGCTCGATACACAATCAGCATATGCCATTCATAACGAAAAGTAGGAGTATCGGCATTCGAACTCAGTGACTCTAGTTTCTTAAAGTAATTGAAGTCTACTACATAAGCATCATTGAGTTTATTGAAATAGAGGTCTTGAGAGCTAGGGATTATCGTGTACGCATAGGGCTGACTCCCGGTGCTCTGCTCTGTATCTGTGAGTGTAGCGAAGTTGACCGAAGATACTTCGATTCCCTCTCCATCAGTAAATGCTCCGTGAACATCTTCTACATAGAAGTACCCAGCAGCGTCCCCTCCTGCGAAAGAGCCAGACGACAGAGTAACGTCAGAACTGATAGTCGCAGTAGCACCACTAGTATCCCCAACGATGTCTACTCCGATTTCTAGAACTCCTACTCCACCAGAAGTAAAGTTTATCTTGTAGTCATTCTGGCTAACTGGTGTAGTCAGAAACCTATCGTAAGAATAGAGGCTAAGCGGGGCATTGTCATACAGCAGCATGGACTTGTCATGATATCCAAAGTCTGTCAAACCCCAATCCGTAGATGGACTATAGATTTGCTTAGTACTGTCTATCTTAACAAAAGAATGGGAACGCCTAAACGTAAAGTCTGGACGTTCCCTTTGAATGTCTTCCCATGCTTCCGATACTGCTTCAGCTACAACTAGCTCGAAACCAGTAGCGGTGGATACTGAATTGAATGCTCCACTTTCTCCAACTAGACGATATGTAGATTTACACATATCCAGATAGTTCATAGTGGAACTCCTTAGTTAAGATTATACAACATAGCCCCAAAGTTCAATAACGATCATACCAGCAGTGTAAGTACCTACCACACCGGCCTCACCATTAATAAGGTAAAGGTAACTGTCAACAGCCGGAGCTGTGGTAACATTCACTGATCTTCCTTTGACCCATGCACCATTTGAATCCAGGTTAAGAACATACCCAGCCAAGCCAGAGGCATCAGCATCATATGCACCAGTAGCAGCAGTAGACGTAGCGAGGTTAATGTCATCAGCCCCAGTAGCAGGGGTTTCAGCACAAGACATACGAGCTTTGAACAAGAGACCGTTTACAGCAGTAGTAACCCTACCAATATGGCAAGCCCCAGTGTCACCGATGACATCTAGATCAGTAGTTGTACTCTTGGCACCAGTAAGGTCTACATAGATCACAGTCTTAATAACGTCGCCAACACGGTTAGTTATTGCCCTATAGTCAGCAACAGTAGCTGCCATCACCGTAGAAGCACTCATAGCATCACTGGTGACATCTGCCACCCGATTTAGCTCTGTTACGCTAGCGGTAATGCCATCTAGTGCATTGAGTTCACTAGCAGTTGCAGTTACCTCAGTACCGTCTAGCCAGAGCCGACCGATACCTAATTTACTAATTGTATTACTCATCTCATTTCACCTTTGTTATTCTTTAAATTTTACTGCTCGTTTACCAGGGACTTTGGTTTCAGTCACCAAGGGTTCCGGTTCATTTGAAACTGTCTCTAGAGACAACTCGTTGGATCGTTGTAGAGACACTTCGGGTTCTTTTGGATTTACTATGATTACTGAGTTCTCAGGTACTTCAAAGTCTTCACCATGATTCAATACATCAGTAGCCTTAGCAGCATCCATGTAATCATGATAGAACTGACCCCGCTCATACTCTACACCGTAATTGTTGTAATGCTTCTCGGAAACACAGCAATACTTCTTAGCTTCCCTACGGTAAGCCACGTAGTACCCTACTCCATGTTTCTTTTCTACTTTAGCGTTCTTTAGTGCCATTGGTTTCTCCTCCCAAAGAGAGAACCCTGGCTCCGTTATTAGGCAGAGCCAGGGGTTAGATTGAATTACAGCTTATGCGCTGAACACGAACCAGTCAATTGCCACATCACCAGTGGCTTCTAGACCAGAGATCGCTTCGACCCCGGCCCAACCATCAGCTACGTTAAGATACACGTCAGCAGTGCCGACCCCAGCTACAGGAGCAGCGGTAAGCATGTCGTAATCAAACGCAGCAGTACCGTTACAGTCAGTCATGACCTGCGGACCAAGAAGGTTCTCACAAGCAGCGTTGTCTGCACCAAGCGTAGCCTGGACAGCAGCACCCTTCTGAGTACCGATCCCGAGCTCTGGGGTATCTGCTGTGTTGTTTCCACCAGTAGAATCCAGAGACACGTTTGCACCAGCGCCAGTGATAATGATGATATCAGTATCAGCAATACTAGCTAGATCGTTAAAGGAAAACAGAAGAGTACCAGTAGACTCGTTTGCATTTGCAAGAGCAGAGTCGTTGACACCGTAACTCTCAAGGCGAACAGTGGTACGCATTGCACCACCACCAAGAGAAAAATGATTTACATATTTTGCACCCATTGTATTAGTCTCCAGTTAAGATTAAGAAGTAGCAACCATGTTAACCAAACAAGTTGGCTGAACACACTGGCGACCATAGACAAAGAGAGTACGCCAGTATTCACCGAACGAATCCGGGATACGGAGAGTCTCAGTCTTTGTGATCTGAGCAGCAAAAGAAGCCGCCTCTTTAGTTCCAGCTACAATATAAGTATTGCCAGCTAGGGTATAGAGGTTGTTGTTCTGATAAACATCGGTACGATCAATCCTGCCAATGAGACCAGTACGAATTACACCAGTACCATCCCCAGTTACGTCTGCCCTACGAAGATCACCAAGCTTAAGCATGGAGCTGTACCAAGCAGGGACAACTACAAAGCGGCCCTCACTCGGAATATTCGCTTCGTCAAGAACTTGATTAATCTTCACGATGTAGTCAATCGCATTGATAGAAGTAATCGTCTCAGGAGCAGCAGCGGTACCGAGATCAATGTTGTTGCTGATAGCACCAGCAGTAGCACCAGAGTTATTCGAGTCCGCAGCAGAAGCCAAGTACTCAAGTACTTCCTGATCCACTTCGATCTTAATACGCTCAGCAGCATCCTTGGCAAACATAGAGACCAAGGGAAGGTCACTCTGAACCGCATCAATGTCATCAATACGGAAAGCAGAGTAGAGACCCTTGTCAATCCGCATTGTCAAGGAATCAGTCTCGGGAACTTCGTAGTTAATAGTAGTACCTACGGAGTAAGGAGAAGTCGAAATCGTAGGAGTCCTACGGATAACGATCTGATCGCCCTGAGCTTTGATCTGACCCTGATAGTCAGTATTAGTGATGCTAGTCCAAATCGAGCTAGCGTAGAACTGGCGAAGTACTTTATTTGCGTACAACTGGGGAATGAAGTTGTTACCATCTCCGCCCCAAGAACTATAATCAGCGCCAGCATATGCCGGAGCAGCACCCACGTTGGGTGGACGAGTTGATCCTACAGCCATTTTAAATCTCCATTATCGTTTGGCTGATCTCTGTTGCAGAAGCGTTTCATAGTACTTATCTATCTGCGCTTCTATCTTCTGAGCTTCAGCCGGGTTATCTTTATATCGGCCCCTTGCGGAGTCATCATAGAACTTATTGATAAAATTCATATCAATGTTCGATTTGTTTCCTGGTTTACCTGGGATTTCTACGCCACTTCCGGTACCAATCGGAGTGATATGTCTGTCGAGACTATTAGGAGCCTTAGAGCTTTGAGTATATCTATTAAAGAAGTCTGCAACACGAACAGCATCCCTGGCCGCTTCAGCTTTCTGCAAGTAATACTTACGAGTGTAAGTGTCACCCGGATCAGGCTCATTAAGCCAAGCTACGAACCTCTGATCTGCGTTAAGCTGTTTATAATTCCGACTCAGTGACTCAAGCCGACCAAGGAACACATCGTATTCCTTCTGTCGTTCAGCTACTAACTGATTCTCAAGGTCTTTCTGCCTCTGATTCTCGGACTGCTTTAGCTTCTCTTCAAGAGGTTTGATTCTCTTCTCTTCAATAGTTTTGACAGCTTTCTTTACAATTTCTAGCCCGTCTTGGCCAAAGACTCCAACTTCTTCTTCAGAGAACTGCCCCTCGAAAGGGTCTTTATTCTCTTGTTTCTCAGTTAGCATCTTCTCAAATTGGGTCATCCTCTGCATAACAGAGTTGAGTCTTTCTTTGAGATTAAGGTTCTCCAGTCGGAGACCATGTACTGTTGTATCGGTTGAGGCTTTATAGTTAATAAAGCGTTTCTTCCAATTGGTTCGTTGCTGTCTCTGCTCTTCAGTTGAAGAATCGAAGCCGTTTTCTTCGTCTTCTAGTGTATTAGTGTCAACTTCCGTTGCCTCTGGCTCTCTCAAGCTTTCGGTTACACTAGCTGCTTCTGTTACTTCTTCTGTGTCAGTAGCAGTATCCTGGGACACTGGGTTACTAACGATACTCTCAGCTTCTTCATCAAGCTTCTTAATAATGTCTTCAGCACTCATCTTGGTTTCTCTCCTTTGCTAAGTGATTCTTGTGAGCTACAATAGTAGGATTCACTCTGAGACTTGCATTTATGACAAGAACTCCTTTATTGCTAACAGGGCTTGAACATATCCCTGATACAATCTTGTATCCTCCCTCTGCATGACCAGAATCTTAGTCTGTTCGTCTATTGTCTGGTCAATAACACTAAGCAGAGACCTCATGTTCCCTGCTTTACTGTCGCTCCTCTCTATTTGGGTTGCCTTGATCTTCATAGGCTAACCGTTTCTTTCCATTCGCTTTGTTATAGTATCAGTTGGGGACTCACTTTGTGCAGTCTCTAAGTCAAAAGCCATCTCTCTACGTTGCATTAGATCAGCTTGCTCTTGTTCTGCCCTGGCTCTCGCTGAGTCTACTGTGTTCCTGCCTGATGCTACTCGTTCCCTAGTCTCTAGCTCTCGGCCCTTGTCTATAGACCTAGCCATCTCGGTCTTTTCTTTGAGATCAAGTTCCCGGTCTTTCCGCTTCATAGCTTCCATGTGCATATTCACTTGCCCCTGAATCTGAGTCTCAGTGGCCTTGAGGCCAATCTGATTCTTCTCAGAAGCCAACTGTATTGCTTGCTGTTGCTGTTGTGCAGCAGCTTGTTCCCGTTCCTTAGACTTGGTTCTGAGTTCTAAGCGAGAGGGGATCAGTATCTCTCCAATATTAATGTCCTGAAGCATTGTTCTGAATATCTCAGCCATACCCTCTTCACCAACGACTCCCATGATAGCTGGATTACCGGCGATAGCTTGTAGGAATTCCATTCGTTTGCCCTGCTCAGCAGCTTTGATTGTCAATGCAGCAGAGCCTTTGCCTACTACTTCGATATCCCCAGTGTAGTTCAGTTCTGGATATTTCTTAAGGTTCCAATAGAACTGTAGCTCTACTCTCGGGATTAGGACACCATGATCAATATGTCGTATAGCATCCTTAATGCCCTTGCTCGCAGATTCCAGAAGCATTGATAGGCCCGATGCTGTCTGAGCCGCTCCGCCGACCCTTTCATTTCCATAACTATACCTAGGAATACCTGTCGCATCATCTGCCCTTAGTTCAAACTCTTTATAAACGCTAAGTAACTCAGCAGCGATGGACGGAACAGTACTGAAAGTAACTGCTCTTCCTCCCGCACCAGTAGGATCAGAAGTAACTTGCCAAATCTTGAATGGAGTAATCTCAGTAATATCTCCTGCATCCGCTAGGCGGTCTATGTAAATCTCCGCCTGTGGGCCAGCAGCAGCACCCATGTTGTTTGCCAACGCTCTTGCTGTAGCGTTACACATCCTCTGCTCTGAACGCATGAGATTAGGTAGTGACCGACCCCAGAAAGAACCTGGACGATTCTGAAAAGAAGCTTTATAGTACGGACGCCTCTTCATTGGATCATCATTAAGAAGCACTTTGATTACTGTGTTGCCGACTAGTATAGCTTCGATTTCTACTTCATCCGTATCTTTCTTATTTACCAGCTCGGACTCAGGATATCCCCAATCTCTAACAGACTTAATGCTAGCTGGTCCATGAAAATGTAGAGCATGAATAATATTACGATTAGAATGAAAAGAACTACCTCTGGCTTCTTCAGTTGCTTTCTCATCTTCAATGTCAGTATTCCACCAGTTAACAAACTCCGGTGCAGCATACTCCTCAAGTATCTCATCTATCTCAAAATCCTTATATCCGTTCTCTGCCCCCAGGCCCTTCATCGAAACTAGATCTTTTCTCTCTAAACGCATATGCTCAATCAGAGCACCATCTCCAATGCGGTTAGCAGAAGGAGACGGATACATATCCAAGGGGTTCACTGCTTTATTGAAGAAGACGTAATCATCTTTCTCGACCAGCTTCCCTTGGTTCCAAGAGCACTTCTTACGTTTAGTAATAATCGGCCCTTTGAGGAAAGCTGTTGGATACACACAGAAATTGTCTACGAAGTCTGACAATGCTTCTTCCCAGTCTCCAGCGTCCAACTGATCCTCTATCATTTTCTCCATGTCCTTCATCTCGGACTTGGCGACCATCCTGATTTCTTCCCTAATCGTTTCCTTTACGTCTCTTCGAGCTTTGTTCATCTCCCTGAGACGCATAGCTACTTTAGATGCGGGGGTAGGTGGATTAGGTTTCTGAGATTCCTGGGGAGCCTGAGCGCCTTGGGAACTCTGAGGAGCTTGAGCAACAGCTTCTGGTGCTACATCGTTTGATGCCGGAGGAGGAGCACCTTGACCCGCAGCACCAGAAGTTTCTTTGGATTCCGCTTCTTTCTCAGTTTTCTCGAAATTAGTGAACTCTTCCTCTAGCCGCTTCTCGATCTCCTCCATGAGCTCTGGGCTGATATCCTCGACTACTGAGGCGTTTACTTCCCACGCTCTTCCATTGGAAGGCATTAGGATATCTTTGATCCAGCTAGCGCAGGCTCTGCACTTAGTGGAAGTAATATTCATGTAAATCAAAGAACCGCCATCTGATCCAATCTTAGCTAAGTCGGAGGGAGAATAGGAACCATTAAACGCACGAAGAGACTCTAGCATTTCTTCTTCTATGCCTGAGTCCCGTCTAGCTGTCTTGTTCAGCTCAAAGTTATTGATTATATGACCAGCTAGAGAAGAGTTGAACTGCTCCATCCTCTCTGCTTCAAACTCTTGAGTTGCTTCGAGAGCATTGTTTGATACTACCTCAGCAGCTACTTGTGCAAGTGTTTGAACAGATACTCCTTCTTTCCCCTCTATTACAAAGCTCTCTTCCATATTTCCTTCTGGTGTTAAGTTGTGTATTAATTGTACTGTTATAAAGTTCAGTTATATAGTAGCCGTAGTAATCAATTTCTTATACCCAGAAATAATTGGACTTAGCTACATTACGCTTCATAGCCATCTTTGGGGTATAAGCAAAGGTATTACCAGCAAAAGTTAGTGCAATAGAATCAGCTATATCCGGGGAATCTAAGCCACGCTTCTTCATATCCTTTTTCGTGGATAGCTGTATCTGCATTTTGTTATTATAGGCGTAGGTCATTGCAGCTAGCTGGGACTTTAGATCATCATTCTTAGGAAGAGACGCTCCGTTGCTCAACCAAGTCCTCATCTCACCCCAGAGCTGCCCTCGGAGGTTGAAGTAAGTCTTAGGATCAGAGGACCGAGTAGAGACTACGACCTCTACTACTGGGAGGCCAAGCTGCTTGCAGCGGTCATAGACCCCAGCACCGACACCAATAGAGTCAACAAAAATACGCTGTGGCATCCACTTACGGTGATAGTCCAAGACTCTCGCTGAAACTTCCATGTTGTCCAGGCCAGAGAATGTAGTAACGTCTAAGAGCTTTGGTCCCTGTCTCAACGTGAGAACCGTCTTATCACTCCCAAATCTCGCTACGTCCACTCCAGCTACTTTTTCAAAGTTAGCGTAGGAACCTTTGGGGAGATCGGATTCCATAGCTTGCTCAACGTAGTCCACTGGAATGAACTGATCCTCAGACGCTCTAGGGAACTGTGCTAGTACGCGGATTTTGTAGAAGTCACTATCTTCTCCATAGAACTCCGCCATTTCCGCTATCCACTCCGGCTTTACCTGAGAACTTCCAGCAGCATGGAATGTCTGGAGAACCCATGGGTTTATCTCTCGGTCGAAGATTTCATAGAAACGCCCAGAGTTACGAACTGGGTTGCTGGTCATTATGAACCGACCCCCGGACCCAGTACCCAAGGTACCGTACAGCAAGTCAAAGACTCCTTCATCAATACCGGATGCTTCATCAGCAAGTATAATGTAGTTCTCAGCATGACCACCCTGCAAAGATTCTTGATTCTCTGCTTTAGCCGTAACTAAGTGGGCTGCTTGAGTTGGGTTGCTTTTGAGGAAGACTCGTTCCTTAGTAATCTCAAAGAAGTCTTTGAACATCTCTGGCATCTTCATATGCCATTTGATAAGCTCTGTATTGAAAACTCGACCTAGCTGTTGGAACGAAGGAGAAGTAATAAGTATCCGACAATCGGGGAGGGTCAAAAGGAAGTAAAAACAAAGCCAAGTGAGACACGAGGTTTTCCCGGCACCCTGGCACGACTTGACGCAAATCCTGGCCCCAGGGGCATTTGCGGCCAATATCAGTGCTGACTGTTGCTCATCTGGTATAACCCCGAATAAAGAGTGGATAGCTACGAGAGGATCATCTCGCCATAGCTTTATCAATTCATTGTATTTCTGAGACGGGCTCATGGACCCAAGGTTAGCTTGGGTCGCTGGTACGGAGTAATGCTTAGTTGTCATCTGGGTATTACTCCTGAATTTCCCACTCTTCTGTTACGAGGTCGTCTGGTTCTGGAGAAACGTAAGTAACAACTCTGTCTCCAGAGACAATTTTCTTTGGCTCAGTTGGCCTCTCTGGCTCTCTGGTTTTCCCCTGGTTCCTATGCAGCTCCCTCACAGCCCCTGTCTTTGCCATGTCGATTAGATGGTCCAACGCTTTGTTTGGATCAATCTCAGTGACCTCGACCCGTTCGATAAATGCCCCGATGGTCTTGCCTAAGAGTTCGATGGTCTTCAAAATATGGGTCTTATTCCTAGGGTCTCCGCTTTCTTTTAGCTGAGAGAGCTGGTCAATCAGTTCGGACTGTACCCTGGCTTTACTGATATCCTGGTCAACGAAACGTCTCTCTCTAAGCTCTTTGATATAAGAAGCGACATTGGGAAGCGACCTAAGGTACATACCTCTGAGGGAACACGCTTTCTCGTAGTTGGGCTGACTTTTATTGGGATCATTCTTAGCATGGAGTAACCCAACATGGAGCCCAGACTCTTCCAACGCCAACTGGTTCTCTCCGGTGTGAGTGTAGACCCAAGCATAGATGGACTCTGCATCAGTGAGAGTGGTCTCCGTCCCAGAAGTTGAAAGTAAATCTAAAAACTGTTGGTTGATAAGGTTAGTGTTATGTAACACTTTAAGGGAATGCTGAGAACTGACTGAATTAATGGATACCAGGGCTCTGGTTTCTTTCATATTGGTCAAGTTCTTCCAACATCTAGTGGCGATAAGCCCTATGTTGTCAGTAGAAGTATTATATTTCTCAGCTAACTGAGTAACGGTAAGAGTCCCCTCGGTGTACTCCTTAACGATTTGCCATTGTTTTTCTTGGTCCAGCTTAGCTGGGTCTAGGGTTCTCTTTCTAGTCTTGGATACCAAAGCACTCTGAGCTTTCCTTGGCTTCTTAGTATTCTTTTTAATTAATCTATTCTCTAGAGCCATGGACTCCCTTAGGTCTTTCCTAAGCTCATCTATTTCTTTTTGTTCTTCTCCTACGAAAGCTAAGGACTCTACTGAGCTGTCTATAGTGTCCTCTGGTTTTCCCTGGATGACACTAGGGTTGTCAGAGGAATTCGATAACTTTTCAGTTGTATTTCTTTTGGATTCCATAGTACTCTTTTGTATATACATTATTAAAGCTCCCTCCTAATGGTTCTTTACTTAGTAACCAGTTCTATAGTATATACTAATGTATTCTATGTAAGTCGTTTTACTAAATTATATGCAATGTCTTAGTAATTCCAGGGAGAGTCCAGGGTAGGGTAAGTATAGAATATTTTTAGGTATCTGGGAGAGAGTGTGACCATCCCCCCGGTGACTCGGGGGGTCTCCCTTTCCCGCGACACCTTGGGTTCCCCTTCATGCGCAAGGCCCCACCCGGTGTAAGTGCGCGAATATACGTGGAAAGTGCATGGGTATAGCACAAGAAGATCAATGCCCTTGCACAAGATGTGCTATGTGTGCCTATGTATACGTGTGCATTTGCCTGTGTATCATGCGCCTTGAACCACGAAGTGGTTGTCTCTAGAGACGGATTGGCAGCCAACGATTCCCGATTTCTGGCTGGAAACAGGGTGCCCCGACGGCATTACGGCACTAGCGAGGAGAGCCGAAAGGGTACGACAAGTCAGGCACTACAGGTGAACCATGTGAGCTCCATGTGGGACTGTGCAGACCTCGGTTGAATTAAGTGGTGACATCCTCACCGACTGACCTGAACACTGAAAGCCCTTGCGTGGCGACATAGTAGGTGAACAGGGATGCATGATAGCGTGACAGGCTATCAAAGATTGCTAGTGCTAATACCAGTGAGTATGCCCTGGTATTGGCACTATGGAGTCTTTGACACCAAAGAACCAAAGAATTACGGAGGATACCATGAGCATAAACGACTTCAAAGCATGGGCATGTGCAACACCTGGACAGTGGTACTATGCACATGACTTGCAGAGGCAAGGAAGAATCATCAGCGATAGACTTTATCGTTATATCCACAGATAATCAGTGAAACCAAGGAACAATGGAGGCACTATGAAGAAGCACTACGCATACTATGACGCCCCTAAGGGCGTAGGTAATCACGGGTCATTTGACACTGGCGTTATGCCAAATGCCCATAAGAAACGCATGGATACCTGCACATCCCGCCCTATTCGCTTAGGCACTGTGGAACGTACTGCGAAGACAAGGAAGTTCATAGCGGCTAAGCGGGAAGTAAGCGTGTATTGGGATGATGTGGAGAACCAAGAAGGCCAAGTAATCGGTTTCAAGCGTAAACTGAATTTCAAGCGTATACACAATAACGTGGCTAACTGGACACCAGAGGTTACGAAGTAAAACCAAGCTAGAGACTGTCTCTAGAGACACCAAACCAACGGAGGAAACGCAATGGAAACTACTGCAACTACTGGAATCGTCCCGGCTTCTACTAGTGCCAAGGCAGCTAAGGGCAACTTCAACGGAATCGACTGGCTTACTGTATGCGTCAAGCAGTCCAAGGCTCAGGCCCGTAGCACTGAGGCGACTGAACAGGCATGGAACGCAACGGGAAGAATGCTCTGGGAGCAGGAATTGGTTGCTCTCGAAAACGATGGAACTCTCGACAAAAAGGACTGGATAGAGATGGCGAAGACGCCTGTGAACTCCTACTTGCAGCAGGCGCTGGACGCTGAAATCCCGGAAGTAGTGGATAAGGACGGGAAACCCTGGAAGACTCGGGATAAAAACGGTATCAAGTTTCGCTCCCTGCCGTACACTGCGAATCAATGGAAGTATCTTTCCACGATATTCGGTGCTATCTTTGTTGCTGGAGTGGACGAGGTATTCCCGAACGGCAAGATTCGGCCCAAGTCTGAACTAGACGCTATGCTGAAAAACCAGGAGACACCAGAACAAGCGGTCAAGCGTGGACTCAAGATTATTGAAGACAACTACGCCAACATCAGCAACGTAGTTGAGCTTGAGGCGCTGGTAACGTCTCTCATGGCGACTTACATGGCAGTCGGTGAGCATAAGACTAACGTGGAGGCTGTAGTTCCTACGGTTACGGAGGAGGTTCCGTTTTAGGGCCTTGGGAATCTGTCTCTAGAGACGATTGCTTAGATAGGAAATTGCCATAAATGACAAGAATACTTACCTAGGATTCTAGGTACTAGAGACAGAAACCCAAATTCAGACAAAGGATTGCTAGTGTACCCTTGGGTAACTAAGGGTACATTGCGGAGTTCTTTGGATACATTGGATTACTTAGGCTCTATGAATTAAAAAACCATAAACAGGAGAGAGCTAATGAAACACTATAAAATACCCCATATAACATCTATGGAACTTCTTGAAACATTTGTAGAAGTCTGTCTTATGCTTACTGTACCGTTACTTGTGGTTCTAGTGCTCTGGGTGATACATTAATACAGGAGGCATTATGAGAGTAGTTCATTGCAAAAAAGAGAAATATGATGTGTACATTGGAAGACCTAGTAAATGGGGAAATCCTTTTAATATCGGAAAAGATGGAAACCGTGAAGAGGTAATCAGAAAGTATGAGGAATACTTGCTTTCTAATAAGAAATTAATGAATGATATACATGAACTCAGGGGAAAAATTCTTGGATGCTGGTGTGCTCCCTTGGCATGTCATGGTGATATACTTAATAAGTATGCTAATAAATGAGATATTTAGATACACTTAGAGTGCCTAAGATTGGTGCAGAGCTTAGGCACTCTCTAGTGTAGCTAAGAACAACCTATATATCAGGAGGATAGCTATGAAAGCTAAGGTGATAGGTAAAGTGTCTCTGGAGACAATTCGGGGGATCAAGAGATACCAGCGCAAAAAGGTATTCAAGCGCCCTGGTTTCCATATGCCATTCGCTGGTCTTGGTTCTCTGGTTTACGGAGGCAGCTATGGAAAAGGTAAGTAGTGAATCAGGGGAGGCTTTGTGGCTACTAACTGACAAAGAATTGAAAACTCTTTTTGTTGCTACAGGATGTGTGAGTAAAGACGTCTTTAATAAAGGATTAGACGATTTCACACACAATTATGGAATAACTTATGGTGACACTGAAAAACTCTGGAATTTAATTGATGATATTTTACTAGAGGACAGACCAGATGAAGCGAGTTCATAAACACAATAGTATCCGAGTCGAACTGTCTCTAGAGACAAAATTCAACACCTACAAAGTACTTGGCTGGGAGTATGGACAGCTAACCAAAGAGCGATACAATATCCTCTCAAGAAGCCAAGCTGAAATCCTGTTCCAGCGTATTGTGAGTGAACTGGAAAGGAGCTGAAGCATCTATGAAGCGATTAAAGAAACGGAATCTCAGTGAGATACATAGAACTTCCATTCAATATCTAGTTGAGTGGGATTCAAAGACTGGCTGTTCAGCGAGAAAGCAGAGAACAGCTAAAATCCAAGTAGCTGGAGGCGACTATGGCAAAGGGATCACAGGAGGACATGAATGCAGCGAGCATGAGAAAGCGAACCACGGAACCGAAAACCAAGGCACTGAGGGCGTTCAAGTCGGACTCAGAGTTCCAGGGAGCACTGGACCGAAGACAAGGGTGCCAAGGACTCCGAGGGCTGGCGGTAAGGGATTACATGAAAAGCTGAAGAAACCACTGAAATCCAAGAAGAAACCATTGATTCCTGAGTGGAAACCGAAACCAGTAACTAAGAGACGGAGGAAAAACCATGCTTAACAAGCAGCAGATTGGTTATGTAAAAGAACGAGTAGACCAGATTACTATGTGTATCAATGGCAGGCTGAGCACCATTAGAAACGCTAAGGTGCAAGAGCTAAAGGATTCCGTAAAGGAGCTCAGCTTTGAAGAAGCTAAAAAGGTATTAAAAAGCGGTAAGTTTGAACTGGCTGATAGAGGTCGTCGTAGCTCTTACGAGATTGAAACTTATTACTCAAACAAAACCGACAAAGCAGGGCATTACAGTATTCGGCTTTGGATTGAGACCGAAGATACTATCAAAGTGAGCAAAAAGATTACTGCTTTAAATGAAGGGTATGAAGAACGTACTGCTGAGGTAGAACGTTATGCAAAACGATTGATAGATGAAGTGGTTCTCGAAATTATTCCGGTAACTGATCTTCCCGCTAAACTTAAGGAATTCAACGAGATGGAATTCTAAAACTCGGAGAATACCATGCCAATACACAAGCCACCGTAGTTGGGGTACTTTGGAATCTATTTAAAACTTAGTAGTACTTTTGGGTTTTACAGAGTACCCCTTTGCTGGAGTGGGCTTTGAGAACCATAGGCACTAGGCAAGAAAGTAAAGGGTTCGTTTCCATAGCTTGAGTGATATGGTTACGGCGTAGTGAACTGGCACTATGCAGGTTCCAGAGTGAACTAAGGTGTCTCTAGAGACAAAGCTGCAACAAGAGAAACGCAAGTAGCGGACGGAGAAACCTGTGTAAGCTTTTATAGTTACCCTCAGTACCCATGAAGCTCAAGACAAAGTATCTTTCCCGGTCTTTTAGGTACTAGAGATACCAGTGCCTTGTAATAGAGGCATTTAGTTTACTTTGAAAACTTTAGTGGGGCTAGGTACAAGCTCAGTTTACTGGGTTTCTAATCTAGCCCTACTGTAGTGGTCAAAGTGACCCAAGATTCCTAAGTATTCGGAGGTACTATGTATGAACATCTTGTGACAAGATACTGTGGCTTGTCAGCCACTATACTGACTGAGGTGACAGAGCGTTGTGTAGTGTCCAAGCGCCTTGGGTACTGGATATTTGTCTCCAGAGACAGATTTGGGTTTGTTCCACCTTTGTTCTGTGAACAAATCCGCGATCTAGTCGCTGAGGACTTATCATTGTTCCCTGGTGTCAAGAGCGTATTCGATGGATTCTACACGTTAACCCCTACATAAGCGGAGGAAAACATGAAAACTATTATAAGAGTATTCAAAAACATCGCATGGCTTCTTAATCATCCTGCAACTTCTATATGCCAGGATTTGAAAAAAAGAAAGTGTGATTATTGTGACAATACTGATGGGTGGACTCATTACCAATCAGTAGGAATGACGTTATGTAATAGATGTCTAAAACGCATTGCTGACAAGGTATTGAAAAATTAGATAAGCGGAGGTAACTATGGCAATCCCTATTGGACTAACCAGTGAAGCCCAGAAGAAGTTCTTGGTATCGCTGGCGACTTCCGGGAACATCTCCGTAAGATGGGAGCCATACTGTAATCAACCAAAAGCGACTATGACGAAACGGGGGCACTGTGAAATCACCTTACCGCCTCCCTCTGGCTACGATGAAGAGTTCTTTTGGTTTCTCAGTTTTCATGAGCTTTCTCATGTTATGGAGAAAATGCACTGGTCTTACTTTGAGCTGACCAAGCATCTGAATTTCGAAGACCAATTAGTGTGTCTTATTAACAACCTTTTAATGGACGTTCATTGCGAGAAAGCAATGTTCGGTAAATTCGACAGGATAGACCAGCTCTTTTCTATCGGACGGTTCTTGATGCACACTGGAAGAGCTGAGTTAGACCTTACGAAGAAGAGCAAGGGTGCCTATGTTGATCCCTTGCTCACTGCATCCACTGATCCCATTGATGAGCTGTTCTTGTCACTGTTCGCTTACACTGCTGAGTGCAGACAGAAATGGATGGGACATCCTATGGAAGCTCTGGATATGACCCAGTACCGTGGTATCCATAAGGACTTCTACGAAGCGTTCGACAAACTGTCTCTGGAGACAAGGATGGACTCAGTTCTCCAGAGCCCAGGTCAAGAGTCAGAGATACAGGCTGGTATCGTACTTGACTTGCTCAAACTCGTCGGGTATACTCCACCACCGCCAAGCGGACAAGGGAGCGGCAAAGGAAAGTCTCAGGAGGACCAGGGAAAGTCTCAGGAGGGCCAGGGACAGAGCCAAGGCAATCAAGAGAGCCAGGGAGAGCCTCAGGAGGGAGAAGGTGAAGGAGAGCCTAAAGAGGGCCAAGGGGAGGGCCAAGATGGCCAAGGGAACCAGAACAAAGATGGCTCTGGTGTCAAGGATCACAGTGGCACTCCTGACTCTGCTTTTGACCATAACCAAGGTGAGCATGGGGGACAGCCCACTAACGCCGAGGGAAACGAGAAGCTGATTGATGCTAAGTGGGAGATGAAAGACAAGCAGATTACCTCAGCTCAACTAGAGACAATCAAGAAAGCCATAGCCGTTAAAATGACAGCTCCTATGGAAGAGACTAAGGTTGAAAAGTATGGTGGAAACAGACCGTATGAACCCTATCCGACTCATGATGTAATCGACATCTCTGAGAAGAGAGTAGATGCGGGCCAGAAGGAAGCTATTGTTACTGCTATCGGTAACTCCACAGTATCAAAACAAGTGGCTAAGTATCTCCAAACCATGTCAGTTTCAACGTATAGCTATGGACAGACACAAGGGAAAATCCATTCAAAGAATGTTCATAGAGTGTACTCTGGTAACAAGATTCCAGGGGCAACTCCACGGATATTCAAGAAGAAAGACGGCTCCAGACTCAACAAGAACTCAGCAGTTGAACTCTTGCTGGACTGCTCTGGTTCCATGAGTGGTTCCAAGTACGCTATTGGGTCTGCTTGTGTAGTAGCGTTAAATGAGACTCTCACTGCTCTTCAAATCGAGCATGAGATACTTGGGTTCACTGCCCACAATAAGCTGACGACCTACGTCTTTAAGCCCTATGGGAAACGGGTATCCAAAGAGATGATGACAGATATTATGTCATCTCAGCAGGTCAATATGCACTACAACTGTGATGGGGATTCAATACTCTATGCAGCGGAGCGGCTACTGACTCGAAAAGAAGACCGTAAGCTGCTTATTGTCCTTTCTGATGGTTCTCCGTGTGGAGCGAATGGTGGTAATGCTGATCGGTACCTGAAGAAAGTCTGTAGCGATATTGAAACAAAGACTCCCATCGATCTAGTCGGAATCGGAGTGACCACAGACGTTGTGAAGAGGTACTACAAACACCACTGTGCAGTGAATGATCCAGAAGACTTGGATATGGTGCTGTTCAATGTACTAAAGGAGTTTTTGGTATGAGTGATACTGTTAATTCATGGGCTAACGAGTTAAACGAGCTTTTCTTTGGTAACAACGGGTTCACCAAAGAATCAGAGGAACCACAAAGTAACGGAGGAAAACTTATGAGAGTAGTATTGACCACTGATTACTTCGGCTTCAAGACTGGAGCCAGCTTTGAGGTAGTTGGAAAGAGCTCTGGCTCGTATCTGTGTAGGACAGACGGAACTGGGAAAAAGGTGCTTATCCCTTTTGATAAGTGCAAAGCTGTAGAGGCTACTGGTACCCCAACGGTTCCAGTAGTATCTGAGACAGTCACTCTGAATTCCGCTCAGTGGACTGTCATGGAGGAACTTAAGAAGTGTGTAGATGCTAGTGGGAAATTCCACGCTCCTTCTCGGGATATCCTTAGTGATGTGGTATCCGACTACATGAGTGATGCAGAAGTAGACGAAGATATCGCTAAGGAGCATGTGAATCTTATTGCTTCTCAGATAGCTGCTAAGTGCAAATTCATTATTGAAGTGCCTGGAGAAGCCAAAGAGAAAGAGGAGACTGCTGCTCTGGAACCAGAGATTCCAGTGGTCTCCGAAGTGTCTCCAGAGACAGAAACTAAGACGCCCAAGAAACGGGCTTCTAAGACACATGCTCCAGCCCCTAAAACTGTAATTAAGCTCTCCACAATCACTGGCGGAAAGCTCCCTCTCTCTGGATCTGACTATGACATCCCAGTATATGCTGAAACTCACTTCCCGGAAGCAGTGAGGCAGCATATTCCAGCTATTAATCCTGACTACCTCTGGGATACAGAGGTACTCGAAGGTATGGTGGTTGCCCTTTTGTTGGGGGAAAAGATGCTGATTACTGGCCCTCCGGGGACAGGGAAGACCACTGCTGTAGAGCAGTTTGCAGCTCATCTTAGGCAGCCATATATGAGACTCGGTGGTAGAGGCGACTTGGAAAGCTCCAGTTTCCTGGGATTCCCTTGGGCATCTGAGGGAGGTATGGAGTTCAAGTACGGTCTCCTCCCCCAAGGGCTCATGGGTGGTTTCATGATTACGATTGATGAAGTATTCAAGATTCCCCCTCATATCGCTATGGCTATGCAGCATCTGTATGAGAAGAACGGTTACCTGACTATAGATGATATGCCTGGGACTTCTGCGGATAAGATCATTAGGCCAGCTCCAGAGTTCCAGATGTTCCTCACTGATAACGTCAAGGGAACTGGGGATTCCATGGAGAAGTTTGCAGCTACTCAGATTCAGGATACGAGTATGCTGGATCGGATCAGTATCAACGCTCATCTCGACTACCTGAAGGAAGATGATGAAGTAGAGATGCTGAAGCATAAGTTCACTGGAGTCAGGAAACCAGTGATCCGTAAGCTGGTGAAGTTCGCTGGGCTTATTAGGAACGCTTACAAGTCCGGGGAACTGGCTCTCACTATGTCCCCAAGGGGTCTCATTGCTATATTGGATATGGTATCTAAGATGAAACTTCCTATGCTCACTGCGGTCAACTTGGCTTTCATCAACAAGATTGCTGATGATAACGAGAGAATGGCAGTGATGGAGATGTATAAGGTTTCTGGGTTGGATAATGAAGCGTCAAAGGGGCAATAGCTATGAATGAGAAATATGCTGTTTTTGAGGAAATTCTTAGTAGCTTAGTCTCTAATTCAGAAAAAGAACTCTTCGGGAAGAAAGAAAGTGACTTGAGTTATATGTGGTACTGGGCGTGGGACGAAGACCAAAGTATAGAGTGGAACACTTATAAATTCAGTGATTACCTTGAGTCATTCAAGAGAATTTGTCGTAGATGGGAAGAGCATCACAACGGGAGTTGCTGTGTGGTTGAACGTGTTAGGGATAAATATATAATGTCAAGAGTGAAAGAGTTTCTTGCTGAGTTGAAGAAACATAACTAAGTAACCGGAGGAATACTATGAAAATAATGAATCTGTTTGGAACCAATGGAAACACTGGCTCTCAGGTATCAGTTAACACTAACGCCAAGAAACTCAGTGAATCCGTGGAAGGGTTTGACGAAGCCGCTTTTGCACACTACATGTATCAGATTGTAGTGAACTTCAAAGGTCTCTTCGGTGGAACTACTCGGGCTCATATGGTACAGAAGATAGCTGAGAAAATGGATGACCCTTCGTTTCTCTCCGCTATCGCTTGCTTAGTTGAAGATGGACTCCCGGCTACCCATGCTTCATACTTCATTCATATGTCCAAAGCTGGAGCATTTGAAGAGATTCCTGTGGAACAGCTTGAGCAGGTACTCAAGCATATCGAAGCTCTTCAGGAGTACTTTGCTAGTGAGACTGAGAATCTTTTCAGTACTGTAGAGCAGCTTGAGCAACTTATAGAGAAAGCTAAGAGAAACCAGGGTAACTAAGGAAACTAAGGCACTTAAGATTACTAAGTAACACAGGAGTACACTATGAATCGTGTAGAGACATTCAGTAAACCGTTGGATATCCAGGGTAACTCAGAACCACTGTCTCCGGAGACAACTAATGTAGCTCTGGAAGAGCTCAACAAGAAATACCATACACTCCAAGGGAACTATTCAGATATGTCCTCTGCTTATCGAAGGCAGCTTGTGATTAACAAGGGCTTGGATAAGAAGCTGAAGCAGGTCTGTGAAGAAATTGGACACCACTTGTTTCTTATCCACAAAGATTCTAAGTGGCTCTGGAGAGCAAACATTGGGCTTACTGTGCTGCTCTTGGCTACTATCATTATTAAGCTCAGCTAACAAGGAGACACTATGAAACCTAAGCAGATTCAAATGAATCACCGAGATTCCAGTAAGATCACTTTCATTTGTCCCTCTTGTGATCGTCCGTATTACCAAGAAGAAAAAGGTGTCTGGGAACAGAGCTCAGCACTCATCGAGAAGCAAGCTAAGGCATACTATAGCTACTACCACAAATGCCACTGGAAGAAGTGATTACTGAGGAAACTATGAGAATTCACACAGTCACTGATGTAATGTACGAATGCAATGCTTGCTTTAACTCTCCAAACAAGATAATAGGAAGCTTATACAATCTAATGGTTCCCTGCGTTATCTCTTTTCGATGGATTGGGGTTGGAGTAGGTGAATCAGATGTAAAAGATATTTGTCTAAAAAGAACGGTTGAGGACTCTAGCCCACTCTGGGTAGAGAAATATAGGGAAGAGATACAAGTTGAAATCTAAGGAGTAAACTATGGTTAAAGAGGTGTCTACAAACTGGACCATGGTATCTGATAAATTACCTCCAGATAGAGTCTGGGTATTAGTAATTACTACTGATAATCAATTCGACAGAGCTTGTCTCAATCGCTTGAATTCACATGGTACTATGGAGTGGTATCTTCCCAGTGGTCCAGTGCTTTTTGGAGAGGGCTATGTAGTCAAATGGTGTTACGTTGATAAGAATTAAAAGAGGTATCTATGAATAACAGACCATGCCCAGCATGTAGAGCAATCGGAAAGGACGAAAAAGGGGACCACTTGTTTCTCATGAATGACAAGCGTACATGGACTTGTCTGCATGGAACCAAGTATCATCCAGTGTATATGACTAGAGAACCAGAGAGCGCCACGATAACTGAGACAATCGTGAGTCTCTCTGGTACAATGCCTCTGTCTCCAGAGACAACCCTTTTTATGTCAACAGCTACCCCAGATATCAGTTCTCTGGTATCAGTAGCAGACAGGGGTATCTCAGTAGAGACTAGACGAGTGTACTCAGTTGTTACTGAGTGTTCTCAGGTAGACGGGGCTCCAGTGAAGCACTATTATCCGGTCTATGTAGAGGGAGCACCATACACTTACAAAGGGAGAATCATTGAAACTAAAGATTTCTTTTGGGTAAAGAAGCTCAAAGGAAAGCAAGACCTCTTTGGTATCCAGACGCTCAAGGGAGTACCCAGGCGTCTAGTGTTAACTGAGGGTGAAGAAGATGCTATGGCTGTGTTTGATATGCTTAAGAAGACACACCCCGGAGTTCCGGTACTTGGTATCCCTGGCTCCAATGGGCTAGGAGTAGTAAAGAACAACATGGACATACTGAAGTCCATCGGTGAACTCTACTTTGCTCCTGACAATGATCCTCCCGGACAAGAGCTAGCTACTGAGTTGGCTAAGTTGTTTCCCCGTATCAAGATCATCAAGCTCCCACTCAAGGACGCTAATGATATGCTTATCGCAGGGAGACAGACTGAGTTTACTATGGCGTTTGATACAGCGGAGAAGTATCGCCCCCCGTTCCTGGTCAGAGTCCGGGATGTCAAACAGAAAGCCTGTGTAGCCCCTCAGTATGGACGCTCATGGCCCTGGCCTACGTTGCAGAAGTGGACGTATGGGATGAGAGATGGAGAGGGTATGTTCATTGGAGCGGGGGTGAAGATTGGCAAATCTGAGCTGCTCAATGAGCTGATAAAGCATAGAATCCTAGCTAACGACGGGGATATTCCAGCGGTAATCAAGTTTGAGGAGCAGCCCCCACTTACAGTTAAGAAGATCGCAGGAAAGATTGATTCATGTACTTACCACAAACCAGATGTAGCGTTTAATCTGTCCCAGTTAGAGCAGACAATTGATTCTATGGATGGAAAGTTTTTCATGTATCAAGCGTTTGGTCAAGCTGACTGGGCAACCTTAAAGGAGTACATAAGATATGTTGTTTCAGAGGGTAGTAAAACAATTATCATTGACCCTATTACGAAGCTTACTAATCACCTCAGCCCATCTGACACTGAGACTGAGCTCAGAAAGATCAGCGATGAACTCGCTTGTATGGCTCAGGACTTGGGCTTCTTCTACATCGTCACTTGTCACCTTAAAGCTCCTACAAATGGTGTGCCTCATGAGCGAGGGGGAAAGGTTGAATCTGTCCAGTTCCGAGGAAGTAGAGCGATGATGGAGAACTGCTTCTATATGCTTGGTATCGAGAGAAACAAAGACCCAAACCTCGAGGAAGCAGAGAGAAACACAAGCCAGTTTGTGTTGTTAGAGGATAGAAACTTTGGTAATGCTGGGAGATTCCCGGTAGCGTATGATGCGACTACCGGAGATTACCTTGAACCTGCTATGGTATTCTGAGGAGGAGTGAGCAATGGCTAATAGAGTGCAATACATGGTATGCAATGAGTGTTCAATACCTTGTGAGTTCTATTATGGTACCAATGGTACGCTTACGCCAATAGAAGACTTGGGGTGTATTGCTATAAAAAGAGACCGAGACAAAGCAAAGTGGAAAATAGTTGAAGTCTTTGATGAAGTAGAGAGGGAGAATTGAGCTATGCTGAAAACTAAGATCACATTGCTAGTCTGTGGTGTATGTAGGCATCCATGTGAGTTATACTATAAGGATACTGAGGATTCTAGTGTAATGCTAGAATATTTCTCTTGCCCAGCATCCAGAGACTGTGAAGCTAAGTGGGAAATCAAAGAAGTATTTGAGACAGTTGAGGGGGACTAGGTATCATGTTCGAAACATTAGATATTCTTATGGCAGTTGAAGCAGAGGAGAGCAAGGGAAAAACTAAGGTACGCTGGGAAGAAGAGGATCACAGTGACCTAAGGTCCGAAGATGACTGGTACGAAGTCCAAGGTATTCTTAATGAGTTCAGGAGGGAGTTCGATGAGTTTAGGAACCAGGGATAAAAGTGCAACTCTTTATATAATCCTTGAGTGCACTGCTTGTTTGAATGGTGACTCTTGCACTGAACCTTGTCAACTAATAATGCCCTATGGGCCAGGAGATGACGTAACTCTTTTAGAAAGCCAGATAAAAGAAGGAAGACTTTCGTGCACATTAAACGGATGTGATGCTCATGGCTGGAAGATAACTGAGAGAATCCAAGTGAATCGGGAGGAACAATGAAGATTAACTTAGAAGTACTCATGATTATAGTTGCATTTTTAGGAGGAGTGAACGCTGGTATCTCTGGTAATTACCATGCTGCTTTTGTGTGGATCATAGTGGTTCTTGCTGAAGGTTCAATTTATTACCAAGGAAAATCTATAGAAATTCTAGAGGAGAGAATATTCTTATATAAAAAGGCTCTCGGAGTTACTAGTAACCGGAGGTAATCATGGCATGGGAATACAATCCAGCGAACACCGTAGTCTTTGACATAGAGGCAGATGGGCTGCTGTTCGAGGCTACTAAGATACATTGTATAGTGATTAAAACTAGCATGAATACTTATCTTTTCTATGATGATATACATAGTATCAAAAGTTCTTTACACAACAGATGGGGTGGGATAGCTGATGGGATTAGAGAGCTTAAGAATTTTATTAATGACAGTCGTACTCTGGTTGGACACAACATATGTGGCTTTGATCTGCCTCTGATTAAGAAGCTTGGGTTATCTAGGGGTACTGAGATCACTCCTTGGAATTCCCAGATACTAGATACTATGTCAGTCTCTCAGGTCTTGTCTCCAGAGACAGAGAATTCGTTGGAATACTGGGGAGGTATCTTAGGTACCCCCAAGATAGAACACAATGACTGGACCCAGTTATCAGAGGATATGCTAACCAGATGTATTGGGGATGTGGAGCTGAACTGGAAACTGTATGAGTACTTTGGGAAGAACAAGGGACTCTATAAAACCAGAGAGATCAAGGGTAAACAGGAGCCCATTTGGCAATCAGCAGTGGACTTGGAGCAGAAGGTTCTATGGATACACTCAGGACAAGTGCTGAGTGGAGTACTGTTCGATACAGACAGAGCCATTGATCTCTACAACAATCTATCCCAAGAATTCTCTGAGCTAGAGATTGAAGTACAGTCAAGGCTCCCTTGGATTCAAGAGAAGACCAAAGGGGTTATCGAAGTAAGTAAGCCATTCAATGCTAACGGTTCTCTGTCAACTAGGGCTATGAAGTACGTTAGTGACAATGGTCCCCATTCAAGTCTAGCAGTTGGACCCTTCTCCAGAGTGGGGTTCAGGCAAGTCAATGTTAAATCCCCAGACGAGCTAAAGGGAGTGCTTCTTGGCCTCGGCTGGGAACCTACTGAGTGGAACTATAAGAAGGGTACTAAGGAAAAGTCCTCACCGAAACTCACAGAGGAATCGTATGATTCATTGCCAACTGGTCTCGGTAAAGACATTGCTCACCTCTTGACTTTGAAGCATCGTATGTCATTCTTAGTCAATGAGAAGGACTGTAGTAAGGGTGCAATAGGTGAGGTCAGATCGGACGGTAGACTCCCAGCGGAAGGGATAACTTGTGGTACTCCTACTGCTAGGTACAGGCACTCAGGTAAGGTAGTGAATTTACCCAGAGTTACAAGTGCTTACGGTACAGAGTTAAGGGAGTTGTTTAAGGTACCCGAAGGTATGGTAATGGTAGGCTCTGATCTCAAGGGGATTGAAGCTAGGCTCATGGGGCACTACTCGGCTATGTTTGATGGAGGCGCATTGATAAACGTCTTGTTACAAGAGGACATCCATACATACAATGCAAGGACTCTGGGGATATCCAGGAACGATGCTAAGATTTTTCTGTATTCACTAAGCTACGGTGCTGGTCCAGAGAAGCTGAGTAAGTTACTTAAGATACCAGTAAGTAAAGCTAGGAAGCTAGTCAAAGAATACTGGAGGATTAACAAGGGCCTAGATAAAATCAGGGAACTCTTGGTCCAGTCATTCAGAAGGAATCAAGGGTTCATCTATGGTCTGGACGGGCGTAAGGTGTTTATCAGGAGTGACCACAAGCTACTCAACAGCTTGATCCAGAGTTCCGCAGCTATCATCTTCAAGCGTTGGATGGTGCTAACGTATGAGTGGTACTGCGGAATCATCGGGGTTCTTATAAAACAACTTATCGCTTACCATGATGAGCTTGAGCATGAAGTAACCGATAGCCCCGCAAATAGAGATTGGATTGAAAAGAACTTAAAAAGAACAGCAAAAGCAGCAGGGGAATTCTACGACATAAAGATTCCCATTGAATGTGATGTGAAATTTGGAGGTAACTATGCAGAAGTGCACTAAGAATTCCAAGGGGCCTAAGCTCCCTCCGGTTGGGACTATATTAGTAGTAAACTCTATTGCTTCGACTAATCCTAGCGGATCAATAGCTAAAGTAGGATTTCTTTGTAGAGTTACTGAGGCAACTAAAGTTGCTAAACATGAAGGTTTAAAGCCTTTCTTTATAAACTTAGACTTTAATTTTAAAGAGAATGAATTTATTACAAGCACTGGTATCTGGGATTGGTATTGTCATGAGTTAGAAGAAATAACACTAATACAAGAGGATATATGAGTGAAGCTAAAGTGATACCTAAGCCTGGGAAGTATGAGTACGATGACAAGGATATCAAGAATGATATATCTTTTTGTAATTATGTAGTAAATAAATTCATCTCTTTCAAGAAACATCTTCAACCATTCAGGGAGGACATGGAACAAGAGGCTTTCATCTGGCTCATGGAAGCAAGGCATATGTTCAACCCAGACCTAGGGGTACCAATGAATACCTTTGTATACCAGAGAGTACTGTTTTCTTGTTACCTTTATGAAAGAAAAGAGTATAGGAATTTTAGATACAAGAGTACTAAGAAATCCAAGGGTACCAAGGGTATTAATGGGAACTCCAAGGAATCTAAGTATTCTATAGAAGAGATAATAAATAATGAATCTCATTTATGGGATATCCCTGAGCCTATTAATTTTGAAGAGTCCATAGATGACCCTAAGGCAGACCACCATGTGATTGAAATGGAACTCGAAGATGTTCTGAACAAAGCAAAACTCACTGCTAGGCAAAGAGAGATACTTGAACTTTACTTACACTATGGCAACTCGGATCAAGAGGTAGCTAAGAGACTCGGGGTATCAAGGCAGACCGTGGCTCTGGCTATAAAGACTATTATACATAAGGGCAAGGGGGTATTGGGGTGAAAAAGTATTATGATGAACCTTATTACGCAGTAACAATAAATAAATCTGGAGTCTCTGAATCAATTTATGATCTTAATATTGGAGACTTAATAATGATTGTAGGGGAGGACTCAGATGGAGAACACATCCTTGTTATTTTGGAAGATGAGTTTGAAACTTTGGCTAAGGGGGTTTCAACAACATACTGGGGAGAACGAGAAGACTTTGAACCAATCCAATTACTTACAGATGCTTGACAAGATGTACTAGGTTTGGTACTATTTGGTTGCCACTGAGTGAACCGATGCAAACCAAGTAAACCAAGATGGGCAAATGAACCAAGGGAAGACTAACGTGATTACTGAACAGAACCAATGCAACCCAATGTAACCCAATGCAACGGAGGAAAACAAATGAGTAAACCAACGATTCAAGAAATGCAGAGCGCTTTTGAAGGGAAGTATCAGAAGTTTCAGATTCAGAGCACAGAATGCCGATGGGCTAGGGTCCATAAGCCGGATGAAGGGAACGCCAAATACTCTATTAAACCAGCTTGGAAGATTGACTTGTTACTGAGTGAAGCTCAATATACCGAGATGAAAGCCATTGGATTCCCGGTCAAGGAAAAGGAAGGTGAGTACTTCATCACTGCTAAACGCAAAGTACATAACCCAGACGGGACACTTCGCACCCCTCCTGTAGTGGAGTTCCCCGATGGCACTCCATGTACTGACGCAATAGGGAACGGTAGCATTGTCACAGTGCACTGCTCCGCTAAGTTCTTCTCAGTAGCAGGGAAGACCCACCTTCCACTTTATTTTGACAAGGTAGTAGTAGAGAACCTTGTAGCTTTCAACGGCGCTGGATCGAACAACATAGTATTCTAAACAACTGCCTTGTCTCTGGAGACAGAAATTCTGGTGCAGACCTAACGCCGTCTTAGCAGCATTTCTCAGGTACCTGAGACAAGGCTTTCTTTTCTGGTACAGAGGAACTTTAGAACTAAACTCAGTGGCAACTGGAGATTAACTGATGGCAAACAAAGATGTTATGCTGATTTCAGATCAAATAGAAGACATGAAAAAGAATGGTACTTACAAGGAGCCAAAGAAGAATCCCTTGTCGAGTATGGTATGCAGGACTGGGTTCGCTGAGCCGAACTCAAGTGATGTAGTGTACTTGATAGATGCTGATGTATTTGCATACAGAGCAGCAGCTACTTGTGATGGGAAGATGTATAAGGTGAGATACAAAGTATCCAATGAGCCAGGGGTACACAGTGCCAAGGGTTACACTACTCGATACAAGAAGGACATGGACGCCTACTGTGTAGCCAATGGTATCGAGAATCCCAAGATCACTACAGTATTAAAACCAGAACCAGAGTCATATGCTATACACAATGTAGCTATGGCGCTGGAGAGCATGTATAACACTATAGCAGATAAGATTGGAAATACAGATAGGCTTTTCTTCGAACTCTACCTCACTGGAGCTACTAACTTTCGAAAGGAAGTGAATCCATCGTACAAAGAGAAGCGCAAGGAAGAACACAAGCCAGTGCATCTGAACGCTTGTAAGCAGTACTTGATGGACAAGTTCGGAGCAATGTCTGTGGATAGACTCGAAGCAGACGATGTGTTGGCTATCAGGAACAAGCAACTGAATGAACTTGGAGTAGCCAATGTGATTGTCTCTGTAGACAAAGATTTGCTACAGATTCCAGGGGTTCATTACAATCCGATCAAAGATGAGCTTCAGAGTATCAACGATATCACTGCTCGTTACAACTTCTGGAAACAGGTACTCATGGGAGACGTAACTGATGGCATCTACGGTATCTCTGGTGTAGGCCCCAAGACTGCTGAGAAAATCCTAGCTACAAGGGATTCTGATTTAGATGAAAGCTTCTTCATTGCGTCTCTTCTTGCTTATCTCAAGGATGTAGAGAAGAACATCCCGCAGGAAATGTCTGGGTATCTAACACCAAATGATAAGTATGACCTTGCTTTAGCAGCACTAACAAACGTGGCGAAGCAGGTTCATTTACTTAGAGACCCTAAAGAAGTTTGGGAACCACCACTTACTAGAGGAGCAATGTTACCAAGTGAGATACAAGCGATACTCCAAGAAACCCCAGAAAATGGGGAAGTACAAGAGCAAGTTTGAAGCGACAGTAGCGGCCCTATTACCAACTGCCGAGTACGAGAGCAGAGAAGCTAAGGTACACTACAGGATGTCTCGGGTATATCAGCCTGACTTCACCTTTACCGGGAAAGAGTGGTTACTTATAGAGACTAAGGGTTTCTTTCGGGAAGGAGACGCAGCAAAGTACAAAGCTATAGCTGAGACACCTGGAGTTGAGCTAGTGTTTCTCTTCTCGAATCCAGAGAAGAAGTACGGCCAGGTAAGGAAAGACGGTAGCTACATGACATACAGAGACTGGTGTAACAGGTATGGGATTCTATGTTATTCGGTGCAGAATGTACCTGAGGTTCTCTGTTCCGGGGAGGTAACTAAGGAATGGATTCAGATAGAAAAGCAAAAGATACCCAAGACTCCCAAGGGAATCAGGGAGAGTCTAAGTTCAGATGCTCAATTAGAATAGACGGGATGTATGTGAGTACGTTTCGATACACTTGTAAGGACTGTAGGTTTAGTCTGCTTATGAGAGATGGTTCATTCAAAACTAGTGACCCAGTACAAGCACTAGAGCATTCACTGAAACACGGAGACTACTGTGATGCTACTCATCCTCAGTACTTAGCGATCCTTGGGAAGCTGGAAGCTATAATACTGAATGCTCAGGAGCAAGAGAGTGTTAGAGAGGTAAAACTCAAGAAGTTAGGAGAGGATATAAAGAATAAATATATAAGTGGGAGGAGCTACTAGTGATGTGCTACAAAGATCGAACCTGGTGTAGAGAGAACACCTGTACACACAAGAACAAATGCGACAGGTTCTTCACTGATACCGATGCAGCTAATGCGGAAGCATGGTGGGGTTCCGAGGGGGCTCCAGTGTGTTTCTTTGGAGAGAAGCCAAAGTGTTACTTAGGGGAGTCGGTGGATTTTTTGGGAGATGAATTCAAAGTGGGGAACTAAAGTATCGGGGTATAGCTCAGTCTGGTAGAGCGCCCGCTTTGGGAGCGGAAGGTTCGCTGGTTCAAATCCAGCTACCCCGACCAGATACCAGTGAGTTCAGTAGTATCCAAGTGTGGCGGAACGGAATACGCATCAGTCTTAGGAACTGACGCTCGTTAGAGCATGAGAGTTCGAGTCTCTCCGCTTGGACCAGATGCCAGAGAGGCCAATGGAATCTGTCTCTAGAGACGATTGCTTAGTAGGGAATCTAGATAATAGCTAGGTAGTACTAAGCTAAGGGTCTAGGTACTAGAGACAGATACCTTGGGTTACATAAGAACACACAGAGGTATAGCCTAGTGGTTGAGGCACTGGACTTTGACTCCGGTAACGGTGGTTCGATCCCATCTACCTCTGCCAAGCGTTAGATGTAACACAGAATACACTCCAGAGTAGTCTAATTGGAAAGGCACTTGGCTGTTAACCAAGGTATTCCAGGTTCGAGTCCTGGCTCTGGAGCCAATTCATGAGTAAAGCCACAGTAGCTCCAACGGTAGAGCAACTGCCTTGTAAGCAGAGGGTTGGGAGTTCGAGTCTTCCCTGTGGCTCCAGTTGCATTAAGCGATTCAAATGTTCCCATAGCTCAACGGAAGAGCGATCTGCTTATAACAGATTGACGGCTGGTTCGACTCCATCTGGGAACACCAGTGACCAGAAGCAAATCAAATACCAGGAGGAAAGTAAATGAAAATTACAAAGATTATGAGTGTAATAGTGTTGGGTGTAATGATTTCAGCGAGCTCTTTTTTATCAGGATGTAGTACCGATGCTGATGTTGCTTCTAGGAATCTCTCTATTGCAGCAGATAGCTTTCAAATTGAGCGAAGGATTGTATTCTTTGATACGTGGACAGATACCTATCTGCTTTCTATAGAAGGGCTTTGTTCAATTAAGAGCGGAGCCGGAACCACTGGTACTGAAGCCGTAGCAGTTACTTGTAAGACTGGGCAAGATGAGTATAAGAAACACTATCTTGGTCTCGGTGGGAATGTTACTTATTTTTCTGAACAGATTAGAGAAGCTGAGGTTAATGTGTATCACTATAAAGTTATTTTTAAACCACAGAGTATTGTGCCTGACGTTGATCTAAGTGTTGGAAACTAAGAGAACTTAATTCAACTAAGTAACCGGAGGAAAACAAATGAAGGAATACAAAGTAGAAGTAATAGTAGATACTAATGATGCAGATTATGTAACAGAAGTGTATAATGTGTCAAAAGAAAAGCTTGATGAGCTAAAAGGTATTATAGATAAAATCAAACCACTCTTTAGAAATCCAAAGAATCCTGGGATAGAAGAGTATGATGATTCAGAACTTAGACAGTACTATGGGCCTCCTTTGTTAACTGAAGAGGAGCTTGATATTCTACTTGACTTCATACCCGTACCGGAGCCTGGGTATTCTCAGCTAGAAGGTATAAAGTTTTATAAAATTATTGAAGAAGAAGAGCTTCTTTAGGAGGAAATCAAATGGAAGAGATTATGATAACAGAGGTAGAGGGAGACCTGAGTGGGTTAGGGTACGAATACAAAGATCACTATGAACCTGGACCCAAGGATCACTATAAGCATTTAGCTGAGTACGTTTACAAGCGGGATAAGTATGGTAACAAAGATAAGACCAGACCAGTTGGGTGTCTCTTTGCATACCGAGATGAAGACGACACAGTACGTCTTGGTTGGTCAGCGTATAACTTCATTGGAGAGCTGTTCGCAGGGAATCGTTTCAACAAGGACCAAGCATCAGAGATAGCAGTACGGAGAGCAATCAAGGGGAGATTCTATTACACCGAGGATATTCCCTACTCGCTTCATAAAGAGTTGCCCAGGTTTCTAGATAGATGCCATAAGTATTTCAAAGAGTTTCCAGTGAACGTAGATAATCCAGGGAGCACTGGTAAAGCGATATGAGTACCAAAGATCACGTCATAAAGACTGAGGATAACGACACAAAAGCCAAGGGTGTTGTCGTAAAGATCGAAGGTGTAGCCATAAACCAAGATAATTGCGCTACTAAGAAGTTTAAACGGAGCTACCTGTACACTTGTGAGTACAGTGACATCAAGGAATCCAAGGATTGCCAGCATCACTTTCATGGAGAGTGCACAGTGTTTGTCTCTGGAGACAGTTGTCCATTTCAGAGAGACGGTGGGAGCTTAGCAAATTTACTGAATAAACTAATGGGAGGACAATGATGAGTTTCTATGAGTACTGGGCTAACAGAACAGCATGTGATGTATTGGAAGAGATGAGGAAGTGCAACGAGACAAGAAACTATTGCTCTCTTGTGGGTCTCATCGAAGAACTTCAAGGTATGTGTAATAGGATGGAGTCTGCATTGGGTGACAAGAAGCAAATTCAGAGAATGATCGAGGACAGAGCAGAGCTCAAGGCTGAGGTCAAGAAGCTTGAGAAGCAAAAGAAAGAACTTAAGAAAGAGATAGAGGCTAATGAATAGGAACCCAATGAATCTGAACCAGAGACTAACTAAACGATATGACAATGAAATTGTATTGGCATTTGCTGATACACATTTTCCGTACCAACATAGGGATACGTTTAAGTTCTTAAAGAGGGTTAAAGAGGAGTACGAACCAGACCGAGTGATTCATGCTGGAGACTTGTTGGATCAGTATGCGTTCTCTGCATATCCCAAGGCTCCTAACCATGAATCCCCTTCTTCTGAGATAAGTAGGGCTGTGGACTGTTGTGAAGAGTTAGCTGAGCTGTTCCCCCGTATGGACATCATTGCCTCTAACCACGATGATAGGCTCTACAAGAGTGGAACTATGGCTGGGATACCAAAGGAGATGATTGTACCCTACAACCAGCTTATCAGAGCCCCTAGCACCTGGAGATGGAGTACTGATCTTAGCATCACAGTGAACTCTACTAGAGAGAAGCTCTACTTCAGACACACAGCCTCTGGTTCCACATATAACGTAGCAAAGACTATGGGAATGACTACGGTATTGGCCCATGCTCACTCGAAGTTCGGGATACAGGGGATACATTCACCAACTAAGCTCATCTATGCAGTGGACACCGGATGTCTCATCTCAGACAAGGGGCCACCATACGCTTATAACAAGGGCTCAGTAATCCGACCCATTAGGGGAGCAGTGGTTATAGTATCCGGGATGCCAGTGGCTATCTCGTTTGAATCTTTCCTACGGTAGAGGCCACAGGGGTACCATGAAAAGGCTTACTATCAAAAAGATGATTGAACTGCTCAAGGAGAACTATTCCCTGTGTGAACTAGAGGAACGGATAGAGGTTACAGTAGCCGACTTAGAGGATGGGCTTGAGGTTTGGGTCGAAGAGAGGTACGAGCAAGTCTCAGAAATGCTTAAAGAAGATTTACATTTGGAGGAGTGACCTATGGATAGCTTGGAACTTAGGCTTCATAAAGTATATGACTGGAATAATAAGAACGGTATGGATATCCTTGATACCCAAGACGCCACTGATACCCAAGATACCCAGGATGAGGGGTGTCAGTGTCAAACGCTGGAAGGCAGGAGGAAGTCAGACAAAGAGCTAGGGTTAAGGTATGTAGCACCCATGTTCTCTTGCCCAGTTCCAGTTGTTGATGCAGAAGAGGAGATTGGGAAGTGCTTGAGTGAAGAAGAAATCGTAGAGTACCTAAAGGATACTGGGCAGACTCCAGTGGTTCCAATGGAACAGAGGATTACAAGGGAGTGTGATGTAGTCAAGTCTATGCTTCTACTCAAGAACAAATGCTACGGTAACTCAGCCGCTGAGCCGATCCGAGTGTTCAGCACCTCAGATTCACTGGAACAGATGAGAGTCCGTATAGATGATAAGCTGTCCAGGATCGCTAAGGGCACTGAGTATCCAGGGGATGATACGATACTTGATCTGATTGGGTACTTGGTACTCTATAGGATTTTAAGTAAGGGAGACTAAGTATCATGCCAACTTACACTTATCTCTGTATGGTCTGTCAAAAGAAAGAGGATAGGCTTGGTATCCCAGTTGATCTACGGAATGACCAATATTGTAAGGAGTGCGGAGAGAAACTGGTTAGACAACTGAGCTTACCCGAGTTCCACCTTAAAGGCTCTGGCTGGTCTAAGGATGGGTACGCTACTCATTACGGAGACGTGTCTCCAGAGACAGCTAAGATAGCTAAGCAGCAGATGAAAGAACATAGGAAAGCGAGGAGAGTAAAGTGAGTGAAATAAAGAGACCAGTAACTAAACTTATGGAAGGTAAGATGTATGTAGCTGGTGCAGATGACTGGCTTATTACTGAGCAGCATACCATAGCAGACATAGTTAGGTATCTGATTGATGTAGCTGGTGGTACAGAGGAGATTGAGTACTTTCTGGATGAAGCTAAGAAGGGGGAACTATGATTAAGTTCAATAGAAACACAGGGAAACTTGAGCTGGTCTCAGTAATCCCGAGGGCCACTGGAATCTACGAGCAGCTCAACCGTAAGACACGGAGAGCTATGGTATTTCCACCACATAATATGAGACTCCGTAGCAAGGTAGCGTCTCTAGAGACAGACTTGAGATTGGTAGGAGTGACCGTACCTAAGCATCGGTACAACTCTAAGCAACTCAGTGGGTACTATAGCCGCCTCTTGAACAAAGCTGAAGCTGTAGCGAGAGACGTGGAAGAGACTATTGGGTAACGGAGGGGGCTAATGAAGTACTACCTAACAGATTTACTAAAATTTAATGGATTCCTAGCGTCAGGAGTCTTTTGGATGTTTGTGATTTATAAGATGATTATGGCTTCAATGTAACTGGGGGGTTCTATGCACTGTGCATTCTGTCTAAAGACAAAGCAGGAAGTAGAGAAGCGTAAGGAGTTCTTGATTGAGCGAACCCCAGAACTCTGTATCTGCTCTGCTTGTGTAAAGAAGTTTAAGAAACAGATAGCCAGAGAGGAGCCTCAGACATCATGAGGGACCAAGGAGCGTCTATGAGATTCGAAATAAGGGACATCGGTGGATACAAAGATATCCGACTACACTTCCATGAACACAGAGCTGACTTGGGCATCTATAATCCGATGGAAGTGGAAGAAGTAATAGAGCAGTTGTACAGAGCGATTGATATACTAGCTGGTAACAGAGTATCCAGGTATAAAGGAGAAGAGCATGTTGAGTGAACGAGAAAAAAGAGATTTGATTATAGAGTATAAAAATTTGAGGGAAAAGTATAAGAGGCTTAGAGCAGATCAAGAGTATCTCAATGTAGAGTTCGTAAAGATGCAAGATAGAAAGAGAGCTATTGATATTGAATTCAGGAAAGATATTAACGAGCAGCTTCTTGATGGGGAAGAGGAGGACTTGTTTTGGTAGGATGCTATAGAATTATAGGAGAGCCCCATGAATGACCTTCAGAAATATATTCATCTTAGTAAATACGCTAGATACCTTGACTCTGAGAAGCGAAGGGAGACTTGGGAAGAGACAGTAGATCGGTACTTCGGTTTCTTCTTAATGCAAGATAAGTTTCAAGGGTGGGTAGACTCAGATGTTCCCTCTGGAAATGGGTGGGAGCCTCTTATTAAAGCAGTAAAGAGTATGGATATCATGCCTAGCATGAGGGCTCTAATGACTGCTGGGCCAGCGTTGGAGAGGGACAACGTATCCGGGTTCAATCCAGTCGTTGGCACTACTAAGGTGTTAACAAAAGAGTTTGGGTATCTTCCCATCTCTGCCTTGGAAGATAAGGAGGCAACCGTACTTAATGTAAACTCTAAGTGGACGAAAGCAAAGTTTAAATGCTACGGCAAACAGAGCATCAGAAAGGTTGTTCTAAAAAAGAACTCAAACACGATGCATACTATGTATTGCACAGGCAATCATAGATGGGTTGATGTAGACGGGAATGTGCTTTCAACAGACCAACTAAAGCCTGGGAAGGGCGGGACTAAAATACCTTTTGCAAGCTATAAAAGAAATGTTGATACCGACTCTATAGATTATAAATTAGGGTGTGTACATGGTATTATCTTTGGGGATGGTACAACACAGTACTCACAGAAAAGAGTAAAAGGCTATATGATAAGAGTATGCGAAGACCAAGAAGAGTTTTCTAAATACTTTGAATTCTTACCAGAAGTTAGGATTAGTTACCCACCTTCTGCAAATGGTGATCCTGTAATTAAACTTTTCTCTGACTTCGCTAAGACCCACGATTTAAAAGATTTACCAGATTATGATAATGAAACCGAAGATTATATGGTTGGTTTCTTCCGAGGTTGGCTTGCAGCAGATTGTCATGTTGGAAAAAATTCTCATGTATCCTTGTGCTTATCTGAGGAGTATGCAAACTGGTTTTTAAAACACTCTGCTCGTTGGGGGTATGTTGCTCAGAACGTGAGAGAGCTTGGAAGTAAAACTAATTTTGGTACTAGAACCAGGAGAACCTTTACAATATCAATAGATAGAACATCCCTCACATCTGAGGACTTCCTCATCAAACGAAAGCGAGACAAATTTATTCCATTGATATCTAAGTTCTGTATAGACTCTGTTAAAGAACTAGAAATACAAGAGGAAGTATTTTGTGCAGAAGTCCCAGATACAAATACTTTTGTTTTAGAAAGGGGATTAGTTACTGGAAACTGTGCAGCCATAGCGATCAATCACCCAAGGTGTTTTGATGAGATAATGTATCTCCTGAGCTGTGGGTGTGGAGTTGGGTTCTCAGTAGAGCGACAGTATGTCAATCAGCTACCGGACTTACCGGAGGAGCTTAATGAATCAGAGACAGTTATCAAAGTCAAAGACAGTAAGATCGGCTGGTCAACTGGTTACAAAGAACTTATCTCTATGCTCTATTCCGGGAATATTCCTAAGTGGGACCTTAGCTCTATTCGTCCTGCTGGCTCTCGACTTCGTACCTTTGGAGGCCGTGCTAGTGGCCCTGAACCTCTCGGGGCTCTCATGTCTTTTACCGTTAGGACTTTTAGAGTAGCAGTGAAAGAGGGAAAGCGGAAACTGAATTCACTGGAAGTCCATGACATCTGTTGCAAGATTGCTGATGCGATCATTGCGGGAGGAGTACGCAGGAGTGCCACGATAAGTTTCTCAAATTTAACTGACGACCGTATGCGCCGAGCAAAAAATGGTGACTGGTACTCCACAGCCCCCTACCGGACACTGGCTAACAACTCAGTGGCTTATACTGAGAAGCCGGATTTAGACAGCTTTAGTAAAGAGTGGAGAAACCTTTACATCTCTAAGTCCGGGGAGCGAGGGATAGTAAACAAAGAAGCTCTGAGAGCAAAGGCTGAGAGTTGCGGGAGAGAGTACAAAGGGGACTACTTGCTAAATCCCTGCTTTCATCCAGATACTGAGGTTGAAACAGTGAATGGCAGGATGAAGATAAAAGATATAGTTGAACCTACTTATCTTTATTCAATGGATAAAGCTGGGAATCTCTGTATCTCTTTGGCAACACCATCTTGGAAAACTAAAGAGAATGCTGAAACTATTCGTATACACTTGAATACTGGGAGAGTATTAACTGTTACTCCAGATCATAAAGTGTTTAAACTGGGACCAGATAAAGGCATTGATAAAGGAAAGAATGAGTGGGTTGAAGCTAAAGATTTAAAAGTAGGAGATAAACTTAATGGCCTCTATCGTGTAAGGAGAGGAGCAAGATACTCGGGTATAAAATTATCTACAGATGAGTCTTATAGGATGGAACATCGTTTAGTTTATGAGGGAGTGAATGAACCACTTCTCCCAGAGTTCGATGTTCATCATATAAATGGAGACACATATGATAATTCAATAAGTAACCTGGAAGCTTTACACCACTCCACACATTCAACTTTAACTAGGTATGAGTGTGAAAATAACCACATGATTAAAGGGAGTGATGGAAAGTTTATAAAAACTACGGGAGGTATGCCTAAAATTATAGTACCACTCCCGGACATCTATAAGACAAATACAAAAAATCAAGGAGTTAAGGTTGTTAATATATCTGTTGGACCAGTGACGGATGTATATGATATATCTGTGTATGATTCTAACACTCTGATAACAGAGGGTGTAGTTGCTGCAAACTGTGGTGAGGCAATCCTTCGGGACAGCGGTGGTTTATGCAATTTAACAGAAGTAATTGTAAGACCAGAGGATACCCTGGAAACCCTAAAGGAGAAGGTTAGATTAGCTACGATACTCGGTACACTTCAGTCTACTCTAACTAACTTCCGATATCTTCGTAAGGTCTGGAAAGACAATGCAGAAGAAGAGCGGTTACTAGGGGTGTCACTTACTGGTATCATGGATCATCCGGTTATGAGTGGAAGAAGTGGATGGGGAATTCTTGGTATAAATAAATCAAAGTATAACATTGGTGACAATGAGTTAGAAGATACATTGGCACTACTCAAGGAGGTAGCACATGCCACGAATAAAGAGTGGGCAGATAAGCTTGGGATTCAGCCAAGCAAACAATTAACTTTAGTTAAACCATCTGGGACAGTCTCTCAACTTGTTAACTCTTCGAGTGGCATTCACCCACGTTACGCTAGGTACTACATACGAAGAGTTACTCAAGATAGCAAGGATTCTCTCACTGGCTTTTTAGTTGACCAGGGAGTCCCCTATGTTGTCTCTGGAGACAAGTACATATTCAGCTTCTATGTAGCTGCTCCAGCGAACTCAGTAACCACTAGGGATATGAGTGCAATGGAACAACTTGAACTTTGGTTAGTGTACAGAGATCATTGGTGCGATGGGAATCCTAGTCAGACTATTTACTATAGCGACAATGAATACTTCGCTATAGCTCAGTGGGTATGGGATCACTGGGATTCTATTGGAGGACTTAGTTTCTTCCCTAGGGCAGATGGAGAGTCTGTCTATGAAAACGCTCCATATGAAGAGATAACTGAGGATCAGTATAAACAAGCCACTGAGGGATTCCCCTCGATAGCTTGGGAACTCTTTGTAGAAACAGAGGATACCACTACTGGTATGCAGGAGTACGCTTGTGCAGGTGGTAGCTGCGACATTTAAGGAGGATACCATGAAAGAGTTACTGTTTTCAGTAGGAAAGAAAAACCTAGACATTGAGTTCTTCTCTGGTACTGGAGCTGGTGGGCAGTATAGAAATAAGCACCAGAACTGTGTTAGGATAAAGCACAAAGAGTCTGGGGCCATGTCCACCGGTCAGTCCAACAGGGAGAGACCAGCGAATATAAAGGAAGCATTCAGCAGCCTAGTTAAGAACCCCCTGTTTGTAGTATGGCATAACAAGAAGATACAAGAGATATTGTCAGGTAAGACTCTCGAAGAAAAAGTCAAGGAATCCATGAAGCCTCAGAACCTTAGAGTAGAGGGAAAAGTAGAGGGTAAGTGGACTGAGATAAACTTAGCACAGGAGATGCCATAAGATATGAAAGAAATAAGCAGAAGGGGTTTTATTAAGTTAGCTATAGCCATAGGGGTATCAGTAAGTATTCCTAGTGGAATTTATAAGTTAGTCTCCAAAGATAATACTTATGAAATTCTAAGACAAGAGATAATCCTAAGGCAAGATGACTTCCATAGAATATGGAGAGCAGTAGTTCGAAGGCCGGGGGAGGACTACCAAGCTTATGTAGCATTTGAGTATGATGAGCAGAAGTATGACTTTAGTGGGGTAACAGAGTTTACTGATTTCCCAGATGTTATCAAGGGAGATATGAGGCAAGCTCTTGATCTACACTACAACACTAGGAGGCCCAATGAGATTAGTTTACTGTGATATATGCAAGGCAGAAATAAAGTACTACAGTTCACAGGGAATATCCTGTGGGATATCTGGTATATCAGGTATGACGCTTAAGATATTGTGTTGTAACCTTGATTCATTAGGGCATCATGAAGAGATATGTATTGATTGCATAATCAAAATGCTAGAGAAGAAGAAAGAAGATACCAAGGAGGTTCAATGATTACCATAACCACTGATTGTATGGGATGCGAGAAGTGTCTTGACACATGCCCACTAGGTGCCATAAGCATGATAGTCTATGCTGTGATAGACCAAGATAACTGTGCTGGCTGTGGGAGTTGTAAAGATGCTTGTCCAGTGGAAGCTATAGTGGAACTACATGGGAACTATTGAGAACCAAGGGAGGAGCTAATGTCTCGGAAACTAGCAACGGTTAGAGAGATCAGTAGCATTGCCAATATCCCCGGAGCAGACAACATAGAGTTAGCTCGTATAGATGGGTGGCAGTGTGTAGTGAAGAGAGGGGAGTTCGTACCAGGGAGTCTATGCGTTTACTTTGAAATAGACTCTGTACTCCCTGAGGCATCTTGGTCAGAATTTCTGAGACCCAGGAAGTTCAGAGTGAAGACTATAAAGCTCAGGGGAGAACTCAGTCAAGGTCTCGCTTTGTCTCTGGAGACAGTCGGGCTTGTTGAGTCTTGGGCACTTGGAGCAGATGTTACTGAAACTCTCGGAGTGAAGCTCTATGAAGTCTCTGGCTCCAAGGACTCGACTACTCAGTGCTACTCAAGAAAACCACCGCCCCATAAGTGGTTACTGAGATTTGGAATAGGCCGAAGGATTCATAGCTACCTCTACCCCAGGGCGTCTGGTTCATGGCCTGAGTGGTTTCCAAAGACCGATGAGGAACGAGTGCAGAACGTAACTAGCTTCACTCCGTTCTACGGTAAGCAGATAGTATGTACTGAGAAACTAGATGGGCAGAGTGCTACTTACTTTTATAACCGAGAGTTTAGAAACGGTCTCTTTAACCGAGGGCTATACGGTGTATGCTCCCGTAATGTCTGGAAGAAGTGCAGGGATGGGAGCACTTGGTGGAGCATCTCTGGTATCTATAGCATCGAAGAGAGACTCACTGAGTATTGTAAGAAGAACAACCTTTCGTTAGCTATCCAAGGGGAGATCGTGGGTCCAGGGGTTCAAGGGAATAAGTATGGACTCTCGGAATTACACTTCTTCGTCTTTGGTATCTGGGATATAGACACTAAGCAGTACCTGAGTTACGATAAGAAACTCTGTATCTGTGCAGCCCTTGGGCTCTATGCAGTACCGGAAGTTTGGGTTGGAGCAATACCACAGAACAGAGACCCAGCGTTTATGAGAACTTACTT
>Ga0209318_1000418_pt1 | contig 42477 bp, 52 predicted proteins | sample RifGroE1_FD_183999 | JGI IMG/M metagenome (GOLD analysis project Ga0209318, IMG submission 183999) | Groundwater microbial communities from Rifle, Colorado, USA - Groundwater E1 (SPAdes) (version 2) | ecosystem: Environmental > Aquatic > Deep subsurface > Groundwater | place: Rifle, Colorado... | reverse complement strand
CTATGCAAAAAATGTAATTACAGGATCGAAAAATTACGAAATATGACAAATTATTTAGAATGATTCTAAACAGGGCGCGTCGTGTGGTGGATCGTGCGTGTGCAGTCTGAAACTGTAATTACATTCAAAATTTCATACCTTTGAAGCGCTAAAGTTTTAAATAAAGACGGTTGGAGGTCTGCCTTGATTGGTGGGCTTCTGATTGAGATTGATCCATCGCAAATATAGCGGTGTGTCTCCCGTGCAATGGTTGTAATGGCTATTGCAAGCCGTCTTTATAAGAAGCTTTAGCAACGGGTCGGGCACACCGTTTCTTTTGTGCCTGGCATTGTGAAGGCATCAAATGGAATCAGCTATCATCTTTAGGTTTAAAGTAGATCAACTTACTGAAACAATCGCATTAGGGTTGGCAATGGTAGATAAAACTCAACTGGATCCAATAGAGATCAAACTAAGCGAGCAGGTAATTAAATGGAATAGGGCTGATGCTGTTGCCCTGATATCAGGTAAGATAACAGAAAAGCAATACATCGAGCGCAATAGCATAGATCAGAAGTAACCCATCCCACCTTTTGTGATTACGCTTACCATTGGATAAAGGAAGCAACCTATCAGCAATGTATCAAATCCATCAGTACCATCAGTACGATGTTCCAGCAAATCTTCCTCAGTTTCTGCATTCTTTTCCCCTGATTTATCTTTCTGAAATCCATGTGCTCCAACCTTAACCCCCGCATGTTGCAGACCTAATGTCAATGCTTCATTGTTTGGCTGGTTGATCATCGGCAATAAATACTTCTGTCCTTTAAATGCCTGGTCAAGCATCAGGTACTTTTCATGATGCTTCAGTGGATTGCCAATGTGAGCCCTGGACACTCTCCATCCATTCTTTTCGAACTGATTACAGATCACAGTTGCAAAGTCTTCATCAGATACTGCATAATTACTCCCCAGTGCCGTATTATCGAAATAATAAACAACTTCCCTGGAATGATGCAAACGATAGTAATGGCAAAAATCATCAACCAATTCGCGCAATTTACGCTGATATTTCACGTAAAACGATTTGATTACCCTCAGTTTCATGCCTGAAGGCTGACCGGCCACTAACCAGTTGATATTTGCATTGTAGTCAAATGCAACACAAATCGGTTTATCCAAATCAACATCGGCATCCTGACGGCAATCCTGTTCAGCGGCTTTGGTTAGGTTATAATCTAGGTTCTGGAGGTACGAATTATCAAAAGCCGAATAGTAATGTACTTTTTCGCTCAAGGCCGGATAAAAGCCGTCTTTTAGCTTTCCAGGACGAACACATAAAATGGAGGTCTGGAATACCAATGGCGGAAGATCCCGCTTCATTTGAGCAATGTATTTTTGACCTAACAGCTCAATATTTTCAATCGAGGACCATTCCCGGTAATAAACGGCAACAGATCGGAGCTGTGCCAGGCTTCGGCGGTGTTCGCTCAGTTTCTTAATGGTGTAGGTTGTTTCCGGCATTTGCTTTAGTCGCCATATCTCATTAATCAGCCAGTGGATTGAATCAATGACCTCTTCATCCATTTTATCGGCATAATTCAGGAACCAGGATCCTTTTTTTGTGGTTGGCATATCGCTCATGAATAGCATTGAATTCAGCCACGGACAAGCTGCCCAATCACCTTTAAAACCTCCATTCGCCGGAAATGTCTCATCCTTCAGTTTATCGAAGTTGAGATATTTTGATTCGTCGCCCATGAAATACTGCAATGTCATCGAATTGGTTGATCCGGGCACATCCTGACTAATCAAATAGTCAACTGAGCCATTATACCAGCTCATCACATGCTCGTAGCTCACAGGCTCTCTTACAGGCTTTGCAAATCCGGCTGATGGATCTGGTTTCCGGTTAATGAAATAATGAATATTCCGCTTAAATCCCAGATCTTCCAAAGCCTGAAGTGTGCCTGGCAATGTCCGGGTAAGCAATTGTTGAAACGTAGCGCCAACTATTGCTCCTGATGAACGGGGCATGTGCTGCACATTTCGAAGTAACCAGGGAGCGGCTATCCCATGCGTTTTACCAAACCTACGCCCGGCAACAACTACACTGGTATGGGCAGCCGTGTAACGGAATTCTATCTGCGGATCGGTATAGTAAACTCGTTTAGCTTCCATCTTCTTTAATGTCTTCGTATCCAATATCCTCAATGTCGTTCAGATACTTATCCTTCAGCTTCTGTATGACGGCTTCCTTATTTTCCAGTTTTTTAACCTTAATTATTCCGGTCGGATCACTGGTAGGTTCAATATCCTGCGGTTTAATTTCTTCCCATGGAAGCTGCTCTGCCGTTTCTTTATCGAGCATGTTGTATTTGGCCAGGGTTGCCGCTGCCAGAATTACTTCTTTCCATTTTTTAGCGGTCCGACATTTGTCAATGGCTTCTTTCAAGGTTTCATTCACCAGGTAACGGATCCATTGCTTGCCTGAATTCTGCATGTTACCCAATAAAACGCGGATATTACCAATGTCCCGGTAAGCTTGAGCCTCTGATATGCCAAATTCCGACATCAGGAAATCCCGGATCTTAACATCAGTGGTCGAAGGATTTTCAAGGCTCATGTTGAAGGCGGCACGGTAACGCTTTAGTTGCAGTTGTTCAACCGGAAGCAAATGTTCCATTTCATCAAAATCTTTGAAAAGAACATCGTGGAACTTATCGAGATTGTTTTTTCGGCCCATGTTATTCGTTGTTGTTTTGTTGCTCCAGGTAGTCTTTCATAAAAGTTTCAGCCTGTGGGCTTCCCTTTTTGGCAAACTGAATAATGTTTTTTCTCACGGCCAACATGGTTCCCAATTTACCCTGAAAATATGCTTCAGCAACCATATTTTTGCCGTGCCTGATATCGCGCCTGAGTGATACCGGATCAACCTTAAGCAATATGGCTATCTCATCGATGGTAAACAGCAGCGAGGCATATTCACCCAGCAACTTCATTTGATTTTCATCCAGGATTGTCATAGTCGCAACTTTCAGCTTTCATTGTCTCATATTGATGTACAAATTGCCTGATTATTTCCTGATCTGAAAAGACAATCCCACTTTCGTACCGGTGATTGTTTGTTGCATTGTTCGACATCACTGCCAATAACTCTTTTCCGGATCCCGACATGTAAATGGTTTTGCTGTGATTGTTTAGTAAATAAAGTTCACTTACATTCATCGAGGCATAAGCCGTGAGCCTGGGATTTCGGGTACCAATAGTAACATCGAGAAATAAGGTTATCGACCCAATACGGTTACTGTTTTTGATGAGCCTGCGGATGTAAGCCTCTGTAATAGCAAAAGAGCTGACAACAACCGTATCAGCTCTTTCCAATTCATTCAGCATAAAATCAAAAACATCATGCGACTGTATTTCTTTCGAGAGGAACGGAGCAGTTCCGTTATTCAGCCACCGGAGCTTCTGGTTTTTTGACATCTTCGGGATCAGTTGCAGGGATTTCGGGAGCTTCGACCTCTTCTGTATTAGCTGCAGGAGCTACCGGAGCTTTAATTCCTAAGGTTAAAAGTTTTTCCCAGGTTTCGGGTTTAATTTCAGCTGCAGCAGCAACCAAAATATCAACCTTAATCTGTAATTCAGGGATCAGTTTCTCTAACTTCTTACCAGTAGCCGTTTCAGCGGTTTTGATTGCGCGGGAAACATAGGTACGGGCAGCATTCACCGATTTGTAATCTATATTCAAAGCACCGGCGGCTGAGTCTGTCGAAGCCGGTAATTTCCCCGTTTTTGTCCAGGTATTGATAACTACCCAACCCGATTCAATTTCAGTATCCAGTTCATCAAGGGTTTTGCGTAATTCGGCACGTTGTTCGTCGCTGGTTGCCAGTTTCATTTTTTCGTGTACCGAACGCATTTCCTTGTATTTCGAAATGGTATTGTCGTAAATCGGTTTCAGGGCTTCAGGAAGCTGGTCATAGTTGATCTGTCCGCTCTGTACAATCTTAAGCTTTGTATCATGCTTTTCAATGATGGTTTGCCCTTCGACAAGCTCAGGGACCGGAGCATTGATCGAAGCTTCGTCGGCTGAGCGCGAAGCAGTCGAAGCCGAAGGCACCAACTTCGACAATTCATACTCAAGCTTAGCCTGGTCGCGTTTGCGCTGCAGGTAATGGAGTATCGATTGATTTTTAAAAACCTTTGCAAGCAATTGATAACCCTGATCGAAGTTCTTTTCTTCCGATTCGAGCCAAATTTTTATTTCATTCATGATCGTGAATTTATACAGTGAAAAAATAAGCCGGAATATACGTTCCGGCTTATTAAATTATTTTAGGTGCAATTACGGAGTAGCGGTAAAAATTCCGGTTGCACAATCAAGCGTACCATCAGAGAGTACAATGTCTCCGGTGTAGTTTGGCAGTGGAGTGGTTGCAGGAGCTTCAACTTCGATGGTTACACCTTTGGCCGATCCGGGAGCATCGCCGCTCGAACCTTTAACATTGGTTGTTACATCGTAATAATTGTCACCAATTACCACATACCTCTTTTCAGATTCGTGAGGAAGGCAAACCACGTAAATTACGTTGGCATTAACAGCGCTTTTTGCGAGGTTTTTAGAAGCATTGTCCAGATCCGGAAAGCTGAAGCTTCCTTTCACTGTGAACATTTTGCAGTCTTTTTCACCAATCGGTTCAAAATCAACTTTCCCTTTGCCCTGGGTAGAGTATAACCGTTTCCAAGTTTTACCAACTACCAACACGAAATCACCATCCAGGCTAACATTGGCAGCAGCCGTTGTAGGCGTAGCTGTCATTGCCGGGAATGTGGCGATATCGGTTTTAGGGATAAAAAAGACTTCGGTTTTGATGCCCGACGGGTTTATTTTCCCGTCGGCCCATGGTAAACTTTCAAAAATTCCAGCCATAATTCAGTTCCTTTCGATTAAACAGTGTATTTAGCTACTTTGAGGAACTCTTTGTTAAGAGTATCGAAACCAACACCAAAATAGGCCATCATGAAGAACTGAACCATTTTTGGGTTATCGCATTCGCGGATCCTTACATTTTCCTTGTCAGATTCCTGGTCAACACCAATTTTCATGTTTTCCTTAACGGTCAGGTACCAGTAATCTCCACCTTCCATGTTGTCCAATCCAACAATTTCGCATTTACCATCAGTTCCAACCAACACGCGTTGCTTGAAGTCTGAATTGAAAGGAGCAGTTCCGAATTCAGTCTGATACCAATCTTCGTACATTTCGCGGATGGAAACCGGAACGAATAGTTTGGTTTTCTGACGTTTCAGCATCTTATCACAACCACGCCAGAAGGCTTTCAGTTGGTCGCCAACGTTAGCAACAGTGGTTGGAGTTGCAACTAAAGTAACATAGTTACCTTTTGCAGCCGATACGGTTGTGGCAGTAATAGCAGCAGCAGTCAGGGTATCGAAACCGTTGAACAGATCAACCGTAGCATTACCGGCAGCATTACGAACAGCGCTGAAAGCATTGTTATACAAAGCTTCACCAACTTTTTCAGCCATACGCATGGCCACCTTCTTTGCGATTTCGCGCTCAGTTGGTTTTTTGGCAGTCAGTTCGGTGTACAGAGTTCCCAAAATTGCATTCGGATCAAACTCTTTAACTACATCGCCCAAAAATGTTTCCCATTCGTAAGGAACGATAGAGGTATTGTCGGTGGCATCTTTAGCCGTCCGATATGGGCGAAGTTCAGCATCAGTAAGAAGTTCGCCTCCAACTTCCTTACCCTGAATACCCGTTTTAAGGGTCATGTGGGCCAGCAGTTCAGCCAAAGCAGCAACCGGCATCGCCAGTAACTCCTTCCGGTATTTGGTACCGGCTGCAATCAGTTCAGCATTAATGTTAATAGCCATCTCGTTTAAAAATTATTTGGTTTTGAATTTATTTGCTTCAGCAAATGCACCACGGAAATCAGTGATTGGTTCATCAGCCACTGCATCACCTTCAGTAACTGCAATAGCAGATTTTGCACCCGGTCCGGCTTCAAGCTCAGTAACGCGAGCTGTTAACTGTTGGATGGTAAGGTTAGCATCAGCAACAGCCTGTTCAGATGTTGCTAGTTCTGCGGTACGAGCCGCTAGGTCGGTTGCTGCCGTTTCGGCTGCAGTTAATGCAGTTTCAACAGCTTCGGCCATTTCAGCCGTTAAGTCAATGGTGTCGTCAATTGCTTCGAACGACTCTACACCTGCGGCTTTCGCCAGTTTTGGATATTTCATGATAAAAAACTTTGTTTGCTCTATTTTACCTTCAGGAGATCCGGAAGGTGATTTAACGGATAAATTTGCGGCGGTTTGAATGGCTTGGTCGAGTGATCCAATGGAATCAATCAAATCACCAACTACATCTTTGGCAAAGAAGGTCCGACCGGTGCAGTATTTTTTCTCATCCAGTCCCGGACGGTTTGCGGTAACCACACCAATAAACTTTTCTGCCAATGGTTTCAGCACCTCATTTTTGTACTGCGCATAATCACCGGCCTTTAGCTTGTCGAACATGCTGGTTTTTTCTTCACTCTGCGGAGCGGCTACCTTGTGAAATTTCACGCCTTTGGCTTCCCACATCGGTTGAACATCGGCAAACGACACTAATACTCCAATGCTGCCAACTATGGCAGTTGTATTATTGGCAATAATCTCATCAGCGTTACATGCAAGCCAATAGGCTGCACTACATCCAAGATCTTCAATAAAAGCTACGATTGGTTTTTTTGTGTTCTTAATGATGTTTCCCAATTCCTCAGTTCCGGCCACTGTTCCTCCTGGCGAATCGATTCGTAAAACAATCGAATCAACATTTTCTGAGGCATCAGCCTCGAGGATCCAGTTTCCAATAGTTGCCATACCGGCCGGGCCACAAAACTGGTCATCTTTGGTTAAACTGCCTGAAATAGTAATCACATTTACATTTCTGGAGCTTCCGGATGAATTAGAAGAACTTACCCGGGCTTCAGGTAAGTTTGGTTTTCCGGGTTCAAATGCCATATTAGGATTAAACAACCCGTCAATCATTGGCATCATCATTTCAATCGACTGTTCGTCGATGGCCCAGGCTTCGGAAAGAATTGATTTTATGAGTGCGTAATTAATCATATCCAATTTTAATCAGGTTAGCACCTGTTAAAAAGGACGTGTAATTACTAAACAAACGTTTTATCAAACGCTTTTAGCCTGAACGCTTATTTCGTATCCGTTGTAATTACCAGGTTGGCCACCGTTCATCCTAACGAATTTTAATCGGGCCGGAAGTTCGTCGGTTCCGATAGCATCAACCGTATCATCCGAATAGCTTACCTGCCATATTGTGAGATGCGAAGCCAACGATTTTAGTAGCGAATCGGTTTCATCGGTACACTTTGGAGTTTTAAATGTTAATATATCTGTGAAGATGATTCCTGCTTTTGTATTTTCTGATGTCCTGGAGATCGGATCAGGGTAGTTAGTAAATGACATTTCTATAAAATCGACCACTCCTTTAAACCGATATTCGAGCTTTGTAATTACTTTGCTATTTGCCATAACTGTCATTCGTTTAATAGTTTTTACAACTGTTTTCGGTCAAAATAATTAACTTATTTTATATTACTCACATATACAGAGCGTTAGAAGCTCTTTAAACCGTTTTTCCTCTGATCTGCGCCTGTTTCGGTAATCATTTTTTTTGATTGCATCAAAATTCGCTGCATTATTCCGGAGGTTTAATCCGCGGAGGATAGCTTCAATAATTTGCTTCTGATCGAAACCCTTTTCATATCCACGTTCAAACCGCTGCTGTATCCATTTTCTGAACTCATAATCCAGTCCATCCTGAATTTGTTCCTGGGCAAAATTGTCGATGTGCAAAAAATGATTTTTTAAAGCATGATGGTTCGTGTTGTGTACCGGCAAAATAATAGTTACCTGGCGATCGAGACAGGACTTCTTTACCGGAACATACGAAACTGAAACTTTGGAATAAATCAGTTTTCCAATTGCATGAGTTCTGCGGAGGATAATTTCTTTCTGACTGATGGGAGTATCGAATACATAACGGCACCAGGCTTCGAGTACTTCAGAAATTGAAATGGTAATTTTGGGTTTGGTCTGGAGGTTTACATTTTTGAGCATAGCTTATAGTGTCACGGGTTAAAATTTACTTTTTTAAACCGGTGATTAAAGCTGTTTCAAATCTACTATTTATTTTGTTAAAAGAAACAGCAAAAAAACCATACCCCTATTTTTTTCGCTAAAAACAGAAAAAATTTGTAATTTAGGTATTTTGCATGGTATAAAGTACTAATAATAAGTTAATTACAAATTACAAACCTATTTGATACTGTTTTGTAATGCTCTGATTATCAGCAATTACAAAACACTGTTTTATTTGTAATTTTTGTAATTTTTGCTCTTAGATGCCACTTGCCTGTCCTTCTCATTTTAAAAATTACAAACAAAAATTGAGTTTGTAATTTTTTTGTAATCCTGTATCTTGTTGATTCTTCGAATAATATATATAAAATTACAGATTACAAATATATATTAAAAATTAGGGTTAAAGGGAAGGGAACGGCAGGGCAAAAACCAACTAAATTTTTAGTTATATGTCCTTCGGCGTGCTATTGAATACTACCTGCGGGAACAAACCAAGCGCTTCAGGGTGGCATAAAACACAAAATCCTGACCGTTTTCCGATCAGGATTATAAAATGTGTTGGTGTGTCGCTCCGAATTCGCTAATCGTGGGATATACGTCAATTCTCCTGTGTCAAACTGCGTATATCCCTTCGTTAGCGGTCAGGCTAACAAAGTGAACAACTCCTTATATTCAGGCGGATTGACACCAAAAAGCAATAAAATTCCACAACACTCATAATAATTCAATGAATTTTCTTCTGTTTCAATCCAGTCGTGCCATCCTATTTTTATTTCGTGTTTGGCTTTAATTTTGGCCTCAAATGCCTCTTTGTTGTTGTTTTGTGTTGTAATCAGGATTTTTTCGTCGAAAATAGTTGCTCTAAACTGTTTTTTAAATTCCGGTGTTTCCATTAAATCTCGTAGTAATTCAACGGTTTGTTCAAATGTCAACTTTGTTGCACAAATTAATCCAGCAACCTGGTTTATCTTTTCATCCATATTTTTGATATTAAGTAAATTATCAAATCCGTTATTCCACTGGCCCCGGTATCTCTAAACAAACGACCTTTAACACCCCTTCTTTCATATCCAGCCACTCAGTTTCATAAATCTGGTAACGAACCCCTGCAAAGGTTATTTGCTGACCAACCATGATTAAACCCCATTCCTGGGTAAAAATTGGCCAGTGCCGGGTTTCGCCGGTCTCATCATCGCGCTGGAGTACATGAAATTTAACGATCATATTAAAATGTCATTTCAATTAATTTCTGTTTGGCATGGTGCAACTTCACTTCTCCGATCGGCAAGAACTGGACGTTCCCGGATGGGCCAATCCGAACACCATCCCAAACGCCTTGAGAATCGCAGTACATAATTTTGTACCGGCACAGATCAATCTTTTCTTCCCGGATGATATCGGCCAGAATGCTGCCCATATCATTGGTTACCGACTTCATTCCCAATTCGTCTGTAATCCAGATTACTTCACCCTGAATGCCATATTCATACTCAGCACGATTGGCAAACAGGTTGCCAGATTTATCGGCCAGTTCTTTCAGTTTTTTTGCTACCCGGCAAACCGGGCCAATTCCTATGGAAACTGAAAAAGGATCTTCCAGCGGCTTTCCGCAGCATGAACATGTTGATTTCATATTTTTAATTTTAACTTGGTTATCGTATCTAATCCCTCCCTGATCCTGTATCGTTCAGCTTCAATGGTTTTTAACCTCGATTTACGCACTTTATCTCTCACCACCCAACTTACAGCCATTGGTGAAATATTGCCCGGTTTAAACCTTGATGCTTCGCTATTGGGTACGCTCCAGCCTTTCAATCCTTTGGTTGGATTTGGTGGCCGAAATGCGCTAGCCAGACGTGAAATCTCGCCTCGTCTTATTTCAAGGAATCCAGGTTCTTTATCAATTTTCAGTTCCCTGGCCTTTCTTATTAATGTGCGGATACTTACGCCAAGTGAAATGGCGAGATACTTATTATACTCAATCGGAAATTTATTCTTCAGCGTATCAATCATTTCCTGAGTCCAGATAACTTTTATCCCTTTTGAAGTTCTATTGCGCATAATTAACTCGTTTAGAATGGTAATTTTTCCTCTTCGTCGGGCGTGAGTTCATCGGCGCCAACCTGGAGCGGTGTAGTTGAGATATAAAAACACTCTGTTGTTTTGTTATCTATTGTTTTGAGTATTCGACGCTCTTCAGCAGCATTTTTGCCGGTACACAACGGCATCGGGTTAAGCTCGTAACCGTAATATTCGCACCAGGCTTCCAACGATTGCTTAAATTGACCCGACTTGTATTTTTTGCCCTGCAGGTCGGTCAGGCTTTCGCGAAATTGCTTAAATGCCGTTTCGCGGATCATCATCACGTTGAAATAGCCATGCTCTTCGGGGCTGATGGCCGGTCGTGGATCAGGAGGAATACAGAAGTATGTATTTGCCCATCTGAAGAATTCTTCGTCTTTCGATACCCCTTTGATCATCAACCGGCGCAATTGCCGTTTTTCGAGGTTGGCCATTGGCGGCTGAATCTTGAAAAAGCGCATCTGCAGTTGGATGCAGTAGGCCATGAAATTGTAAAACTTGTTCCACTCCTCTTCGGTGAATTCATCAAACAGCATCCGGCCATATTTCGACAATGGCGAGCGGTTTTCGCGGTAATCGTTATACTTGGTTTTTTCGTGGTAATAATCAGATACGGCGGTGTTCAGTATCCGGGCAATGGTAGAGCTGTCGGTGTTCGGAAGTTCAAAATTTGAGCTGATAATCATTTTTCCCGACTCGTCGTAATCCAATATCTGTTTCGAAATATGCTTGGAGTTTACTTCGCGCTTACCGGTTACCTGGGTGTAAAAAAAATTGAACTCGGCCCATTCGTACAAATCGTCAACCTCAATAAAGTTGTGGAACCGGGTGTAACCGTCGTAAATAAACTCGGTTTTTTCGGTGATATCCTTTCGGCGGCCACCGATGTAAAACGAAGGCCGTATTTTGCTCATGGCCACGGTCAGGAGCGATTTTCCGGAGCGGCCTGCCGACTGGCCAATGGCTGATATTTTGATGTCCTGAAGGAAAGCCAGCCACGGCTTTCCGGGGTTCTTATATTGGGCCGTGATGTAACCTGACACGAACATGATGTTCGCCAGCAGCAAATCCTGCTCCTTTTTCTCCTCCTCATTAAGTTTTTCTTTATCTTCCAGCTCTTTGCGCCAGTGAATATGTGCCAGGTCCTTCAGAAAGCGGACCCAAATAAATTCTTCGTCATTGATTGTTACCTGATATCGGTCCAACTCCGGGAAGTTGGCCAGCTCTACGTTAATGTTTTCGCGATCTTCGGTGGTTCGGGCATTCTTCAGTCGGTCAAGTAAAGCGCCATACTTTGCGGTTGGTAAAATTTCTATCGCAGGTTTCTCCTCTACCCTTATGTTTTGGTCAACCTGGTGCGAAATGATGGTATCGTTCACATCCAGTTTTCCCAGGATAAAATTCGGGACTTCATCGTGTTTCACCTTCTCAATTTTATCCTGAGTGATCCGGAGCGATCCGTTCTTGAAATGCAGCCATTCCAATCCTTTTTTATGGTTGCGGAACTCCAGTTCAATTTCGCGCAATTCCTGCAGGTTGTTTTCGCTGATCTGGTTGCTCGAGTTAATTTTATTCAGGATGGCCACTTCATCGAGCAGGTTCTTGCTCCGGATCCAGTTCTTCGTGAAACGCTTGATGATCTTCTTAATTTGTTCCGGGTTGATCAGCTCCACCGTCTTTCCGTCAATTTTAGCGTAGCAGTAACCGGCTTTACGGTGGTATTTCGAGTCGGTCACATAAAACCCGTTCGATTCCAGAAAATAATAATAGTTCTCCAGGTTCAGGTTATAGTTCACCACTTTCACGCCTTTGGTTTCCTCGATCTTCTTTTGCCAGAATTTCATCTGGAACGACCGGCGTTTCAATACCCCAAACTGGTGCATCGTTTCGTCCTGATCGGCTCCGGCAATGTTAATGAAATCCTTCACATCCTTGCACGGGTTTCCCCGCCAGTCTTTTTTCAGCTTCAGCCACTCCGGAAGCTGGATGGTGTAAAGGTTCATGTGTTTATGCGCGAATTCCATGGCCATGCGTTTGCCGGTATCGTCCAGATCCATCAACTGGTAATGATTCTCGCACATATCATCCAGTTCTGTGAAATCATCTTTATCGAGGTTGGCCGATTCCGAATTAAGCCAGTAAACATGATATCCGATAGATGCCAGGTTCAGCGCGTCCGATTCACCGGAACAACGGATCAGGTCCTTAATGTGCGGGGTTTTGTATTCCGATCCTTTGTAGTTGTATTCGCCTTTTTCATCAACAAATTCATTCTCTACACGCTTCAGCCGGTCGAGGCCAAAAATGTAATTGCTGGGTTTCTTTCCGGCATAGCTGAAACGGTATTTTTTATCCGGTTCGTGCGGTTTGTATATCTTTTTGAAGGCGCTGCCATCGAGCGCAAAAATCGGGTATTCGTCGGTTGACTTGAAATTGTGGACGATATCACGTTTATATTTATCAGAATAAGAACAAAGCGAATACGATTCAACCGACTTTATTTTAAAATCTTCGATCAATTCAGCGGTAACGTAACGGCCAATTGCGGCCAGATCCTTATCCGAAGCATGGGCTTTATAAACAAAAGCATACTCCCCTTTTTTGTCGGTCGCTTCAACTTCTCTCCAGGAGTATTCAGCCTGATAAATTGGCTTTTTGAACCCGGAGCTCTCGATTTCGTGCCGAACAATCACTTCCTCGATGAAGCGCAGGGCATCGATATACATCAGCGATTCGCGGTACATCACGTATGCAATGCAGTTCAGGCTGTTGATTACCGATTGGTTGCCAAAGTCGGTGATCCGCCATTGTCCTTTAAATAGTGCGAGCTGGGCCGAAGCTGATTTTTCGTCTTTACGTTCCTTAAACTTGTGTTTGGGATTGGTTAAATCTTCTCCAGGGAAGTAATGACTGAAGACATCCAGTCCGTGACTGGTAGCCTCTAAGATCTTGTCAGATTCAATATATTTCATCAGTGTGGTGGTTGAGCAAGGTAATTTTTTAGATTTTCTTCAGGAGCAGGAACCGTACTTTTTTGGTTTGAACGATTTCAGGATATCGCTTTTCGAGAACCTTCAGGAGTTTTTTTGCTTCAATGCCATAGGTGAGCAGGCATAACGAATTCATAAATTCTAATTCAGCCGAAGACACCGTCCAGGTATCCTGAAGCTCGGCCTGAAATTTCACTTTGGAGTTCGGATCCTGAAAGTCGAGAATGGGTTTAACGTAGTCCGGTTTCAGCACGTCAATAGTTGGGTGAGCTACCGATATCGGCTGTGCTATCGCAAAATAGTCGTGTTTGGGTATTCCGTGTTCGATCATTATCCGAAAAGTCTTAATTGTTCAACTGATGGTGGGGCTATCTGCCTGGATAGTGAATTGGTTTGCTTCAGTTTCATCTTTACCGGTGCAATGCGAAAGATTTGTTCCGGACAACGAACCGAAAGGCCGTTACTGAATTCTAACGAATAGTATATCTGACCGTCGCTGGTAGTTACCCGGTAGGCTTTAACCGGTTTTGCCTGCTGTATCTGCTCATATACAAGCGGCTCGTTATATTTAAATTTTAAAGTAAGCCATGATATTTGCTCCTCAAATAACGCCTGATCTAAATATCTGATCTCGGCTTTTATTGGCCTTATGTGTTCAAAGTCCTCCAGATAATCGGTGATGTTCTTTATCACCTGATATTTTTCCTTAACGCGCTTAATAAGTCGGTTTTTGTAGTAGATTTTCATGGATCAAATGGTTTCAGGTTTAATCCGGTCACTTGGCCGTTCAACGGCTGAATCATCGGGTAACTCAACACAATGGCTGCACAGTTCGTGGCTGTCATCCATCCACCAACACGATCCAAAATCAGGATGTACACATGCATTATTGTCGGTACATCCGCATATTTTACATTTTCCGTAGCTCATTATTTTGAAATTTTTTAAGTAAATAGGTATCTCTCATTCTCTTCAACTATCGTGGTGGTAAAAGGAAAACCGGTCTCCGGAATCTTTTGAATAACTTCAAGCAATCCAGTTGATCCAGTAAAAACAACATGTTTTCGTTGATCAAATGATATTTGCAAACACAAACACTTCCCGGATCCTCGCTCTTTAAATACTTTAGAGTCTTCAATTTTGAAATGATGGACCACAACCTCCCTGTTCAGAATCTTCGACATTTTAATTTTCTCTCCTTCAAATGCCTGGCTTTCGACTTTGATGTTGAACTGGCTAAACGTGTTCATGGAGCAATTTTTTCAGAAGGTTTTTGCTATTACAGTGCGCTGCCCAACCGTTATATGATGCGATTGACTGTGCATTTTTTCTGCTTTTAAGCATTCGGGAAAAGTTCTGCTTGATGCTCTTCCGGAGCAGCGTATGAGTGTGTCGGAAAACATAACCAACAAAATCAATTCCCCGCGCATCAACCGGGAATACCTGGTAGTTTCCTTTCACAGTTAGTTTCAGATTTTCCTGCATGTAAGTTTTGATTTCAGAAAGCAATTGATGTAAATAAGGCTTACTGCTGGAAAGGATTACAAGATCATCGGCATAGCGGAAATAATGCTTCACACGCCTATTTTCCTTCATCCAGTGGTCGAAGTAACTCAGGTAAAAATTGGCAAAGTACTGGCTCAGGTAATTGCCGATGGGGAGTCCATCCGTGCTGTCAATAATCTCATCGAGCAACCAAAGCAGGTCCTTATCCTTGAATTTCCGGCGAAGCAGTTGCTTTAGAATATCGTGATCAACATTCGGGTAAAACTTCTTAATATCAAGCTTCAGGCAGTATTGGGTATTTTCCAAATCTTTTAATGCTCGTTTCACTGCATTAGCCGCAGCATGGATGCCTTTTCCTTTGATGCAACTGTAAGTATCTGCGGTGAATGTTGACACGAAAATCGGCTCAAGGACGTTCATCACAGCGTGATGGGTGATTCGATCAGGAAAATAAGGCAACCGGAAGATCAGCCGCTCTTTAGGTTCAAAGATGGTGAACGTAGTATATTCAGATGTTTGATAGGTTTTATCCTTCAGCATTTCATGAAGCTTTTGAATATTTTCTTCCCGGTTCCGGTCGTGCCCGATTACTCCTGGCTGTTTCGACTTACCCTTCCGGGCAATTGCATCGGCCAGCTGGAGGTTTTCGATGCTATATATCTTCTCGTACAAATTATTGATCCGTTTCATGCCTTTGCTTTTTATTGGTCGCTTTTGCTCTGGCTACCAGCGCCGTTAAAGAATTCGTTATTTTTTGCACTGTTGGCAAGGTCTACACTGCCAGTATCGCATAGGTGAGAGCTGACATTCGTATTCGTGTTATCGTAGTTGTAATTCGAGTTCGAAAAACTGAAACTGGAAGACAGAACTAGCAGCAACGCAGCGTACAACCTTTTTTATTTTACTCCGGATAGAGGAAGTATTCCTGGTATTCAGCCTTGAACTGTTCGGCTATGTACATGGCCTTCTCTGAAGTATCGGTGCAAAGGCGAGAGCCGACACGCGTAAACGAGCTACCGAAGCCGTAACCCGAGCTCGAAAAACCGAAACCGGAAGACAGAACCCCATACCAAGGGAAGTATTTGTATTGATCTGAGTCACTCCAATCGGGTCTCCATCCGTTATTAATTGCAAGGAAGATGATCATCAGCTTATAGGCGTTGATGATTGGTTTGCGGAACTCTTCCGGGATCATCGATACATCCGGCAGCGCTGTTGGATCAATACCTTCTTTCGCACACGCATCTTCAAACGATTTGATTGTTCTGAAATCGAATACAGGTTGGTTTTTTGCTGATTTTTTGGCCATGGGTTTACTTTTTAATGGTTAAGAATTGTTCGTAAATGTCAATGAATTGAGTCGCAGCATAGTCTGATTTTGCCTCAGATTCGAAGCAAAGGCGAGAGCCGACACTCGCATCCGAGTGATCGTAGTAGTAATCCGAGCGCGAAAAACCGAAACCGGAAGACAGTTTAAACCAAGGCGACCATTTTTGCTGATTGGTATTGTCCCAATCGGGTATCCAACCCTGGTTAATTGCCTTTGCGATAACCTTCAGTTTTTTGTAGGCCACTTCATCCGAGCAGTCATTTGCATTAAATACATCGGTCGGATATATTTCCAATTCTTCGCAGGCATCCTCAAAGGTTTTGATGTCTGTAAAATCTCTTTTTTTGAAGTAATCTTCTCCAAAAGTTTCAATCAGTACTTTCTGAAACCACTTAGGTGCTTCAGGATAAAGCTTTTTAGCTGTTGTTTTTTTAAGTGTTAATTCCATGATTTTTAAGTTGTTTTTATTTGGTTATAATTCAATTGCTTTTTGTCGGCTGCCGGGGCCAGGATAATAATCAATGCAGCGATTAACTTTTTCATTTTGCTAGTTTTCGGCGGTGGTATTCGTTCGGAACATATGATTTACGGATGACTTCGTGATAGAGCTGCCCTTCGCCTTTACAGGTCGGGCAGGGGTGAAATTCAACTTCTTCGTTACGGTCTTCCGGGAATATCTTTCGGCTTCGGGTTCCACCACAGTCCGGGCAGGTAATCATTATTCCATGTGTTTTCTGGAATATGGCCGGCTGGTCTTCGTTGTCCGGATCTTCCAACATCCGTTTCAGCATCAATGCACGGTCGCGCAGTTCTATTGAGCCGTACTGGCCGAAGAGCATGGCCTCCATCGCTTCGCGTACCAGGTAACGGGTTTCTTTGTCCATTCGGAGCGCCTGCTCGTGATGATCTGTTTTGGTTAATTTCATTGGTTTTGTAGTGTGATAAATTCGTTCATTAGTTTTTTAAAGCATCGGTGACTTTCACTTGGAATCAGACCACGTATTTCGTTTCGGTGATGGTCCCAGAATCGGCGCATTTTATCATCAGTGTCGTATTGGTAAAACTCAAGCTGATTTTTCAAATGTTCTCGGGCTTGTTTTACGGCTCCATGATCGATGTATCGATAACCTTTATCTTCAATTTTTTTCTGAAGACGAATTAGCTTTTCGATATATGCACGGGCTTCGGCTGCAAACATGGTTCAGGTATTTTGAGGATTATGGACCATTTGGATCATTTGCTCTCCGAAATCGCGTGACATCCGGGTGTATTGCAACGACAGGGCCGCGACGGTAATTTGTCGCTCCAGGTCAGGATCCTTCTCGGCAGCTTCGGCAAGCTTGTCGCCAAAGTCATTCACTTCGCCACCAAAAATAATTATGCGGCGGGTGCCTTCTTTTAAATTTGCTAATCCTGATTTCATGACCGTGCGTTTACTAATTCCTGATCGATTTTATGAAACATGGCAACGATCAACTGCCTGGGGACCCTAAAAACTTCGGGATCCTGCAAGGCGTGTTGTTTGAACGTGACCAGCGAGCTTTGGATAATTTCAAGCTCCTCGATGGTCAGATCCTGAATGGAAAACTTTTTCGGAACGATGGTTGTTAATTCGACATACATACTTTTAGTTTTAGTTCGTTAAAATTAAAGGTGAAGCCCCGGAGCACCGATCAGGATTCTACTCCAGTTTGCTTCATTCACCGTGTGGCGAGGGCAGGATTTGAACCTGCGACCTTTGGGTTATGAGCCCAACGAGCTACCGCTGCTCTACCTCGCGTTGTGGCCATGCGGGGAGTTGCACCCCGCGAAACCATTGCCCCCGAATCCCTCGCGGGTGGCTTCCGATCCTGATGGCCGTGGTTATAGTACCCCTCCTAGCCGGGCAATATAACCGGTTGATCAGCGTATCATCTCAGGCTTGATAAGCTGACCGATATATAGGTTCTGAAAATTTTCGGTTGCCCCGGAGCTTGCTACAACCGGGGCTTGATTGGGTTTACACGGAACGCAGGCCTGTTTGGGAGCAGCGGCCAGTACTGCTTTTATTTTAAACCGGAGCTTCCATAATTGTAGGTTGTAGCCAGAAAGAACGCAGAAGCTCCGGTTGGTTATAGTAGTTTTGAAATATATGTGGATAGTGCAGCCCTATTGTGTAAATTGAGTTTTCGAAGGCAGTTTTGAACGTGTGATTTCACCGCGTCAATACCAATAAAAAGCTTTCGGGCAATCTCTTCGTTCGACATGCCTTTGGCCACCAGTTGGGCAATTTCTTTTTCACGGCAGGTCAGGCCGGTTTCGCGCTCCGGCAGACAAATAATGCCTTCATCTAAACATTCGCCGCGCATTGGGCAGGTCACCAGTTCAGTATGTATAATTCCTTCGGCATCGATATCAAGAACACTATCGAATTCGCCACAATTGCATTTCACAAATCGGCGCGCTGCGAGGAATCTAAACTGTTTGTTTTGACCGTAAATGTCTTTTAGTCGTCTGTGGCATTTTGGGTATTGGGCTTCAATCTGTGCCAGAAGTGGAATAGTAATATTGGGAGAATTGCACTCAATTGTTTTGCTTTGATTTTCGCCTGGTGATCTGTACATAGCGTCTTTTCCTTCGACTGATCTGTGAAATTCAAGGTTTTTCAAAATCATCATATTGGGTAGTATTTATTGGTTATTGGTGATGCAATATTTGTAATATAAAATGCTACAGTTTTAAGCTCATTTTGATAATGCAAGTTCATTCGCCGTACTGGTTGCGCTTAAAACCCGAAGCTGATCAATTGTAATAGAATCAGGTTTATTTTCGAGTAATTCTTCGGTAGTGCAGTTCAGAAAATTGGCAAGTTTAATAAGCGTTCCTGCAGCAGGTTCATAATCATCATCAACGCTAACATTCAGGATTTTACTGAATGTTTGGCGGCTTACTTCAAGATATTCGGGAAGCTGCTTCATAGCCACATCCCTATCGGTTGCCGGTAGGTTGTTGAGCAATTCCTTCACTCTATACTTTTTTGAAACTTTTGGGTACATTTGTCGTTTATAGTTTACGGGTTGTAAATAAATCTTTACAAATGTAGTGCATAATACTACACAAAAACAAATTTTTCGTAGTGTATTTTGCTACAATCTTGAAAAAAATGAATTTAGGCGAGAAAATCAAGGTGTTACGCGAGAAAAATAATCTTGTACAAGAAGATTTAAGCCTTGCTATTGGCAAACAAAGAGGTTGGTGTTCTCAAATTGAGAAGGGTAAAATTAAAGGCCTAAACATGGATTATGCCATTCCATTGGCAAAGTTATTAGGAGTTGATCCATCTTATTTCTACACAAACGATCCTGTCACTTATCCTCCAGAGAATGAGAAATCAGATGCATTAGTGAAAGTCGATGAAGATCCGCGAATGGATTTTCATCGTTTGGCCAAGGATCCGCTTCGAGAGAAGAAAACAAACAAGGAAATTATACATCACCTTACTGTTGAAAACAGGGCACTACTCCGGGAAAATGCCTATCTGAAATCTCTATTATTAAAGCACAAAATTGACCCTTATAATACTGATACTCAGAATGACACAGAATGACACAGTGATATTGCGCGAAATAAGAAAGTGTTGGACTGATATCCAGCACTTTATAAATGAAAAAATTGAAAAAATTCAAATCCCATCATCCACCCTCATACTAACCCAATTAATTGTTTTTCAGTTAATTGGGATTCTTGTTTTATACCTTGACACACCTGTTGACACAGTTGTGTTCTGTTCGGTGCCTCTTTTCAATCAATTAAAACTGATAAAAATGATGACACAGACAGAAAAATTACCCTACAAAGAAGCATTGTTAAATGACCGAAAAGGCAATCTAACCAGCCGGTGGTATATCCAGTTCTGGGTTTGGAGCGATGTCGAGAAAAAGACAATTCGCCGTTGGGATTATGCCATTAATAAGGAGATTGGAAAAGACGAAGCGGACACGATCCGCATCCGCAGGGCTTACGCTAAAGCACGGATCAAAGCGATCAATCAGTTGCTTGAAGATGGTTATCATGTCAGCAATAAGGTTGAAGAAAAGTCAATTGATTTGACGATCCGGAAAGGAATGGAATACGCCCTGAAAATTTCAGGACTTAAAGGCAATTCATATAACTCCTACTCTTCTACAACGAATATTTTTATTGAGTGGGCTGAAAAGAATGGATTGGATAGTATTCAACTTGATAAATTCAGGAGAAAGGACGCCTATCAGTATATTGATTGGCGGTTAAGCTGCGGGATTAAGGGCAGTACAATCAATTCTGATATCAGTTACATCAAACGGCTCTGGAGTATTCTTAAAAAGCGTGAAATAATTTCAGTCAATCCATTTTCAGAACTCGAAAAACAAAAGGAAGAACGAAGCCTCAGAAACCTGGCTTATAATGATTCAGAAATTGAACTTCTTAAGAATGAAATTTCGGTGGCCGATCCAGAACTTTGGAGTTTTATTCAGATCATCTATAATACATTCATTCGGCCAAATGAGGTCCGTCAGTTAAAAGTGTCTGATATCAGGCTTGCTAATCGTATGATTTATGTGGATGCCTCTGTTTCGAAGAACAATAAAAGTGAGTTCGTAACGATCCCCGATTCACTGATCGATTCGATAATTAACCTGGTGCAATTTAAATCTTCAGGAGAATATCTTTTTCCTGGTCAAAAATCGGGATGTATTTCAAAAAACAGGATGAACGACCGGCACCGTAAGTTTTTGGAGAAGCATAATTTTTCAACCGACCATACACTTTATTCCTGGAAACATACCGGAGTTGTGAGAGCATATAAAGCTGGTGTTGATCTGAAGCGGATCCAGCTCCAGTGCCGACATCATTCCATTGCTGAAACTGACAATTATTTAAAAAGCATGGGTTTGTATGAAAACCTTGAGATAAAGTTGAAGATGCCCCCGCTCTAAATCAAAAACCTCCAGTTCAGCATGTGAACCGGAGGTAAAATGAAAACATTAACCAATAATCTAACTAACCCAACCCGATGTGTCAGCTCTGATCTTTATAGGACCAGGTGTCTGAATATTTTTTGCAAGTAGTTTGTTTTGATTTCGAACCTTACTATTAGACAAGCATGTTCGATAATTTAATGAATACCAGCCGCAAAAATCAGGAGCTTTTTGAACTATACCTTCAGGCAGACAATAACCAGGAGATTTGATTCCCGCCAGTTCAAAAACAACGACTTCTTCAATAGTTGCAACCTGAACGAATGTAATTACCGGAGCAATGGCAATTTGTTCAATAACGAACGATACCTGACCAGGTGGTGATTCGCTCCCTGAGCTTGTCGAAGGGAGTGCCACCATTAACCCGATCGCGAAAATAAAAGCTACAATAAGACTTTTCATTTGGATGAATTTTTGGTTATGAATAAATTGAAAATCAAATTTTCCGAATTTTCCCTGCAGGAGAAAGGACAAGTTATTCAGGCCCTTTCATTCCCGATATTGTTCGGTCCTTTGCCTGGCTTCCCGCACTGGAGCCAAAGTAATAGCTGTAAATCTGTGTCAACACTGCGCTTAATACTCCCAGAATGTACATGACAATATCTTTGCTGTCGCCTTTTACTGTGCTGGGCGAAAATACCAGGACATAGAACAGCGCCAATACAATTACAACCGTACCAAGAGCCAAGAGAGGAGAAACATTCTTTGCCAGTTTGGTGGCCTGTTCGCTGGTCTGAATCTGAATTTCGCGATTACGGGCACTGGCAGTATCTTCAATCATCATCCGTCGTTCGTCGATGGATAATTTTCGCAGCTCAAGCTGAAACTGCATCTCGGCCTTGGCAATTTCATTTTCGAGCTGCATTTTTTCCTCTTTGGTGGAAATCACGTTATCCAGGACATTGCCCACTGAAGAAATGATTTTGTCTGCGCCACCCGCTAATAATTCAGAAATGAATCCCATGATTTGAATATTTACAATTTTATTATTTACGATTGACAATTATTCCCCAAGCGCTCTCAATATCCAACCATAAAAATATTTCCGGCTGGAAGGTCGTTTTTTTACGATTGTAACATAGCGGGCAATTTTGGCAACGGTAAAAGATGCCAAAAAGTGATCTGCCTGTACCTGGTTAATGGCCTCGACCGAATTAGGGCCAATCACACCATCGGGTTTACTGCCTGAAACCATTTGCGACAAGATGGCGCTGGTTCCAACTCCGGCATTTACAGCAAAATCGAAGATCGATTCAGCGATTTTCTGATTTTCAATATCATCGCCTTTAATCCGGTCCCAGAAGTTCACACGGTAGAAATCGGAAACGGCTTCCTGAATTTCGGGATCCTTGTCCAGATTCGCCGGAAAAGCTGGTTGGCGTTTCAGCATATCAATTGTCTGCCAGCCGTCCCACTTACTGAAGATTTTGCGGGCCACACCTTTGTAGGTTTCGCCTCCCGGATCGTCGGGGTCGTTGACATAACCACCTTCGTGGGCGATCATCAGGTCGAATGCTTGAGTAAAATCAGCCATCTTGTATGTATTTACTATTTAATTATTTACCATTTACTATTTAACAAGGGATTGCTTCCCGCCACGTTCCTCGCGGTCGCAATGACGGTAAATTGTAAATAGTCTAATTGTCATTTTTTTTCAGTTCAACCGGCAGTTCACTTTTTCTCAATTTCCGGCCAATCAGCTTTTTAATTGTTCCCGGCGGTAGCTCTATCCAGTTGAAGTGTGTGCCATCATTACGGGTTTCGTCGCGGTCGTAAATCCATTCACGCCCGGCCTTATCTATCGCTACCTTGCACATATAGGGGGAGCCACCATTCGTAGAAATCTCTAACCGAAGAAACGCGCCTTTTTTTCCAAACGGTTTGATGGCGCCATATCAATACCTCGTTTTTTTCACAAATCACCCGTTTAGTACCAATCGGATACCAATAAACTGTCCGTGGTTCAATGGGCTTAAAGTTTCCCGGACTGTCGGTATATTGTCCGTTTACCAACATTACTTTAAGCTTTCCATCCTGTATGGCCGTGGTTGGGACTATCTCGTTGCACCATTTCAGATACTTTTGATATTCGGCCCGGTCCGCTACGCGCACACGGGTGGGAGTGGCAGAAATCAGAAGAAAAAATGCCAGGATTAAAAAGAGTAGATTTTTCATTCTGTTGTCGATGTGAGTTTTTAGTTATAATTCAGCGCCTGTTTCTTCTTCAATTTTCTTTTTAAACAGATTTTCTAGTCCTAAAAATCCCCTCCATGAGGTGATTTTATAGCCATTTTTACCGATTGAGAAAATTAGAATTCCGGCGATAAACCAACCAACCATGTTGTAAGTCTGCAAAAGTGTTTGCTGAAAAACATCGTCCCACATGTAAGCGATAATGATAAGAAGTACAGAAATTAACATACGTGGCATTGTGGTGCGCCAGACAATGCGTGTACTGAACTTTTCGCCTCGCAACTTACGGGCTGCGAGATAACCAAGAAAAACATCGATAACAAAAAGCAAAACAATAAAATTAACCATGTCTTTAATTGGCAAAAAGTAGCCGATAATTGTGCCAAGCATTCCACAGAGGATTTCCCATATACCTTTTACAAGATTTGGGAATGATAAGTATTCGTCCATAGGTTTTTTATTTCAAACATAACTCCAGGCGGCAGGCAACGAAAGGACAAACTTCAAATGAAAAAAGCGACCGAAGCCGCTTTTTTGAAGTTTATTGTCGGAAGAAATTATCTCCAGCTATTTGCCTGGCTTTATCTTCATCTGATGTCCGAATGTACCTGAAAAAGCTTTTCTCAGTAGTATGTCCGGTTAGTGCCATAATCTCATAAGTCTTAATCCGGCCAGTTTGATAAAGGTTGGTTGCTGCGTTACGCCTTGCTGTGTGACTGCTGATCATCTCCCATTTTTGTTTCGTTTCAGTGCCCTTTTTGGAAGATTTAAAACAATGACCTCATTGTGGAATAGTAACTATCACCAGCCTGCTGTGATCCAGGAGTATCAAGATGAACAGCATTGTTATGAACTTCTTCTGTAGTTGAAATTCTTGAAGCAACAGCCTGAGTTACCCGAACATAACCATAGTACCTATCAACGCAAAGGCCAGCAATACCAACAATCACATTGGCGTTATAAACACCGGAATCAAAGTTTGAAATGATGGCTTCACGCAACTTCCAAATGTTTGCCTGATATTCTGATTTGTATCCAGTCGTTCCGTAATTTTCTGCCCACCCACCTTTTGTATTTCCGTCCATTGTTGGTAGGTGAACAATTATTTTTGTGGAAGCGTTATCAGCAAGGAAAGCTGTTATTACTGCTTTTGCATTATTTATGATTGCTGTAATATCAGCATCTGTTTTAAATGCACCAAAAGAATCATTCACACCGAGTTGAAAACTAACAACATCAAATTTATTAGTTCCCATTCCAAGAGTTGTTCTATATGCATTAATGTTTAATGCTCCACCTGAGTAAAATGGAGATGTAGCTCCAGCGAAAGTTCCCCAAGTCCAACCCGCTCTTCCTTCATGTTTTGCAGGATCAGAACCCGCCGTCCCGAAAAACAATGGAAGATTTGAACCGAGAGCAGCGAATTGAGCCTGTGTTGTTGTTGAAATAGGACCGTTGCTTAAAAGAGAATCCCCAACACAACAAATCCTTTTAACTGCTGAAGGTGCAGCATTAGCCAATACAACCAATGAAACAGTTTTGGTTGCGACAACAGTATGATTGCTATCATACACCTTTATCAATAATGATTTTGTTCCAACGTCACCTGCAATTGCAGTCAACCGAAATCCCCTTTCTGTTGACTTTCCAACTGTTGAAATGTATTCAACCGAGTATTCCTTTGGTGATGTTTTTCCGCAATCAGTTCCAAGAATAATTGCATCGGAATATAAATTAAACTCAACACCAACAACTGCATGAATAACGGCAGGGATAGTCATTCTCGGTGTTAGTATATTCTGTTTTGTTGCCATTGATACGGCCAATGCCTCCGCAGATATCCCACCGGCCTTTTCGAGTATCATCGGGGCAGATTGATACCCATTTGACCCGCCAACGGAAGAAACAGTCCACGCTGTCGTATAATTATTTGTTGTAGTATAAAGAAATGCCGATCTCTCCTGAGATGTTCCATTTTGGGTAGTCCATCGAGCCAACGAAACAGTAGATGCTGATTGCAGAAAGTACACAAACAAATACTCATTTTTGGTAAGTGCAACCTCGTTAGTTAACGTTATCGAGTGAAAACCTGTTGTGTTCGTATTAAAATTACCAGCCGTGACCGTAATTTCTTCGATTAACGTATTCGCCGAAAATTGTTGAGAACCAGACCCAAGTGAAGTTGACTTATAAACCCTCAATATTCCGGCGGTTGTGCTAGTCCCCCACATTCGAACCCTAATATGTTTTATACGACAATCATCCACTATTTTCTGAATGCAAGCAATTCCATATACGCTACCACTTGACGAATAGGTAGCATTGCCAACATATTCGGCATCCCCAAGCGGATGTTTATATACAATTGAATCGTCGCCTAATTTTGCTTTAAAGGCTACTACTGTTGCGGCGCTCATGGCCGATGGTTTTATTCCGCCCATAATTTAATCCTCCGATATTAAAATGTTACTACTATCTTCTTCAATCAAATAATTACTAGTATCTTCTTCTAAAAGAGCATTTGCAGGAATTGAGCTTGAATTTGCGCCTTGTCGAACCACTAATCCAAGACTATTACCTATTACCAATCCCATTTTATTCAGTATAAAGTAGGTTCGAAACTAAAGCATTTTGCTTGATGGCAATAATTACATCCTCGTTCCATCCCGGTAAAAAATAGGTGGAAACCCAAACAGTACTTCCAAAATATTTAACCTCCAGTTGCACCCGGTTTTCATTGTCATTTTTAACCTTGAATGCATTACCGGCAATTGAAAAATCGGCAGCAGCCAAATTAGTAACTGGTTTGCCGTATGCCTGAAGGATTACTTTTTTTGATTTGGTGTCATGCAAATTCATGGTGTACTTTTTAAATGTTTATTCAAATATATAATGCCATGCCAATGATGGAAAGGACAAACTATTCGCGTTTGTAGGCTTTAATTTCGGTAGTACCTAAATGATCAACAAACAGATCGAGGCTGATCTGATCGATAAAAAAGGAAGCTTCGTCGGTGCGGTATGGGAGGCATTTGTTAAAGATGATTGAATGAAGCACATTTACCGGTAAATCGAACTGTCCGGTCATTGGTAATGCATCGGCCAACAGCCTGGATGTTTTCTTCCAGTGCTTTTCAATCAGGCCAATTCCTTCCTTTTCATATTCGAGCGACAACCCGGGCACTTCGTTTCCCCCGGTGTTGTTTCCTCCATAAATCAGGAGACGCGGACTAAACGGCTGTTCACTTGCCTTCCATCCTGTTTGGTTTCCTTGCTGTGCTACAAAAGGTTTTCCGGCCGGGCAATAACATGTTCCAAAATTTGTTTGAATCTTTTTTACATTTTCGCGGCCATAATCGTACCAACCATTTTGCAAAGCAATAGATAATTCCTCCCACCCCAAAACATCAGTAGTTGTTTCAGCATAAGTAAATGGGTTGGTTGATGAATTTGTAATCCATTTATATTCATAAAATTTTTGGTTGCTGACCAACATCCTGATTTCTCCCTGAACTGGTGAATTTAATGCAATCAACTCATTCCAATCGGCAACCGGGGCCTTAATGTCCCCACGCCGGTCATCCAAATCAACAAAACGTTCGCTAAACACTCTATCTTTCTCATCATTTTTCCTGACAAAATTAATGGCTGTATTTTCTTTTTCGCCAGGTTCGAGCCGTCCGACCAGATATTTATGAAGGCTGATGGCTTCGCGGCTCAGTAAATCTTCCCGCGAAAAAATATTAACCCTTGAATCCGGAAGAAAATCGAAACACAAATTAAACTCGTTCTGGGTGGATAGCAGTAAATCACCAACATTCATTTTTGGCAGATGGTTTTTTGGAATTATTTTATTATTAGTATGCGACCTGAGATATGCAATTATATGTAGTCCGTAAGATTTATTGGCTCCATCAAGAATAATTGTATCGCCATCTTTGCCGATTTCCATTGTATTGAAACTTTCGATAAGTTCGGCTTGTTGATAATCCATTTCCGTAATATCAAAATTATTGTACAGGCAAATGTTTTTTAATTCCGGATTTTCCTGGATAAAGTTTTCAACGAGATGCAGGTTGTTGGCTTTCAACGCTGCCTTGATCACGTAATTCAGAAAAAAGAACGGTGAGACAACAGTCACCTCACCCGACATGTAACTTGCATTTTTTTCGGAAGGATCTGAAATGTCAATGGTTGAAGCAATCTGTTTAACTGTTTTGTCTGTGTTGAGTGCGTTCACCTGAGCTCCAACGGTTTTGAGGAAACAAAAAGTTAGCGCTTCCATTTCGAACTCCCCATTTTCTTCCGTGCCTCCGCCTTCAATGGCAACATACTTTTTTCGTTTGATATTAATACCCTTATCCTTGAAAAATTCCTGGTTAATAATTGGGAAACAACAATACGGATGGGTATCGGGTGAAAAGTTGGCGGAATTAACAAAATCGATCTCCCCGGCAAATTTGGCGATATCTAAAACAGACCGCTCACGGGTGGCATCGCTCAACACACCAACCACATCAACGGCAGTACAACTGAGCGTGTTGGAAGAAATAGTTACCGTGATGGATCCAGCCAGGAAAAGCGATCCCTTAAAGCGCACTTCAAAACCCGAAAACTTCTGATCGCTTCCATACCTACGCCTTGTTATCCGCTCGGGATGGGCAAAAATAGCCAGTATTTCGTTGGTCATAGGTAACGAAAAATCGAGCGAATACGACATGGGAATTTTCTCGAATTCGAAAAACGGTGATTTAACCGTGAGTCGCATCGAAAAATTTCGGGGGAGCGGGATGTTTCGGTTATGGAGTGTGAGTGTTAACATAGTTTCATTTACGATTTAATTATTTACGATTTACGATTTGCCTCTTTTTATCGTCATTGCGAGGCACGAAGCAATCCGTTGTTTGTTGCATTTCGTTGATCGAAGCTTCAAATCCCCCTCCGTTTGGAGGGGTTAGGGGAGGCTTTTAATCATTTCATCCAGCAACCCGATTTGTTCAACCGTGATCGTTTCTGGCAGCAAACTTTCTTCAAATTGGAAAAACTCGAACTCGAAAGGCTCTTTCAAAAACTTTTCAAATTCCTTTTCATCAACTTTTTGTTTTTCAAGTTGTTTGGCATACTTTTTATTCAGGGCATTGGTTTTCGCCTTAAAGGTGGCAAAATTGGCTATGGCTACCTGTCCATTCCCGACAGGAATAAAATTGCCGTGTTCGTCTTTTTTGGCTTCAGCTTCCAAAATAGCGGAGTACTCTTCCCTGTACTTTTCAAGCTCTTTGTTTTTGGGCAGGGCTTCGTTAATGCTTTCCTGTTCGCGTTTTAGCGCGGTCATGTTTTTACTGACAGCATAGGCCAGTTTGACACCGGATAACTGTTTTAAACTTTCGGCTCCCGAAACGATTTCAAGAACCCGTGTGCGTGTGATTTTGATTTTCATTTTTGATTAATTATTTGGTTAAACAATGTTTTTTATGGTGCTTCTCTTACTACCGCTGAATAAACAACAGATGAACTGTCTGTTGTTCGGGCAAATGCTTTTACCGCTATATCAAAATTGGAAGGATTATAAATATCATCGGTATAGGTGCCAACGGCATAACCTTCCGATGAATTGGCATGAGCAGCAATTATATCGGCAATGGTTGGATTTTCATAGTAACCGTATAAATAGCATATACCTATCACATTATAAAGAAAACCGCTTAAACTATTAATTCGGTAAGTTACCCGCCAGTGATCTACATCAGGAATATAGTACTGAATATCAAGAATTGTTATTGCATCGGAAGGTATCTGGTAATTCCTGAAATTACTCAGCCGGTCTTTACTCCCTTTGTATGCAGCATCAAAATAAGCATCTACCGAATTGGCAAATGCAGCTGAAAGCGAGGCTCCACCAACCACGGCAACCACATCCTGAAGCGTGAACGTATTGGTATTTGGTACACTAGGCATTGATCTGTGATTTAAGTTTTTCGACTTCAGCTTCTAGATAAGCTACTTTCGCAATCAGCAAATCGGTATAACTGACGGTTTTCATTTTTCCGGCTTCTGAAAATACAAGGTCAGGATTAATCAATTCTAGCTCCTGTGCAGCCACCCCGTAGCGCAAACGGCTAAGATCATTTTTCATTCGGTACTCAATCAGATTGACTTTTTTCACCCAGCTCAAATCCTGAATAGGCTTAATGTCCGTTTTAAGCCGAACATCAGATCCGGAAAGTATAAAATCGAGCGCGGTAACATTGCCTGAGAACGATGCTGAAGTACCGTTGATTTGACCTGTAAATGTGCAGCCTGAAAGGTTTGCCTTTAGTTCCAACGCTGTAAAAGCGCCACCGCTTGAAACAGGCTTTGAGCCACCGGAAGTTGGTGCTTCGTAGTTTAAATGGTTTTTTAGCGTGAAACTTGACCAATAAAAATCATTATTATTCAAGTATCCGGCAGTAGCACCGTCAACAATCACCTTACCTGAATTAGAATAAGCCGCATTCCAGTTTGCGGAGGCATCGGTTAAAATAGAATATGAACCGGAAGACACGCCACGAAGCATTATGCCCTGACTTGCAAAGTCACCATCTTGTACTACATCAGCATGAGAAGTCTGAGCAGTTAAATATCCGGCATTGGCATGATTTCCCCACCCGTAAGCCGTGTTCCAATTTGCCGAATTATCGGTTATTGAAGTACCCCAGGCCGAACCTGTTGACAGTGCAATACCTGCGCCCGGATAAACCATTGAGCCGCCGGTTGCAGCAATAGTGACGTGACTGCCCGTTTTGGTAATGTCTATTCCTGATCCGGGTATGAAATCAATGAATCCGTTCATGTTTTCGCCACCGGCGCCATTGATCAGGATTGAATTAGCATAGCCTGGCGAAGCGTGGTTACCCCAGCCGTAAGCCGTGTTCCAGTTTGCAGAATTATTCGTGATCGAAGTTCCCCAGGCCGAACCGGTTGAAAGCGGAATACCTGCGCCGGGATAGATCATACTTCCGCTGCCTGTCAGATCGTATTCAGATCCACCGTCGTTTTTGAAATATATTTTTCCATCTGTTTTTACATACAATGCTCCACTTCCGGTAATTGGGGTATCAGCCGAAGTTGTACGTTCTTTTATTCTAAGAATTCCAGAACTGAGCAAAAAAACATCCGAGTTGATGCCTTCAGCCCCTACGCCAATAGCTCCCGTAGAATTGAAACCTGCAAAATAGCCTCCATAAACATTCGTTGTACTTGTACTTTCATTACTTCCAAAAACACCATAACTACCGGAATAATCTCCAGAATTAACATGAGAATATATACCCCTTGCGCCAACTCCGGCTGAATTAACTTCGATGCCATATCCATTTGTATTATAACCTAGATTTTGCACATACAAAGCCGGAGAATCAGCAATGTAATTGTTACTTACTCTTATAGCTGGATAACTTGTACTGGTTGAAGTTGTATTAATGCCATATTTACTGCCTGCAACTGGTATGGTCATAACCGAATTTGTTGTCGAATTTTGTCCAATTCCGATGTTACCTGAACTGTAATATATTCCGTTTGCATCGGTAGTCCACTGGGAACTGCCGCCCGAAGGAATTGGAACATTTACCCATGCTGTGCCATTCCATTTTAAAATATCGTTTGCCACTTTACCCGGTGCACTTACATTAGAGTGTGAATCAAGCGTATGCGCTGAAGGTGCAAAGGTTGACGGTACGTTGCTCAGATCGGTATAGCTGCCTGAAAACAAAGTAGGTTTGTTTAAAATCTGAGAAACTCCAGCTACAGCGCTCCAATCGCTATTTACCTGAGCCGCCGGTATGGTTCCCCAGATTGGAAGTCCTGTTGAATTAAGTATCAGCGCCTGTCCTTCGGTGCCGGGTGTAATTCTTTCAAACCTTTTTGTAATTGAATTGAATCGCACCAAATCTTTATCGACTAAATTATCTTGAGTCAACGCGAACCGGTTCCAGGCATCAATATTATACCCTTCGAAGTTTCCGGCTTTAAATTGCAGGGCTCCGGTTTGCGGGTTGTTGGCGCCCCAACTGTATTCGCCAAGCCGCAGGGCATTGTTCAGGTGGGTATAGCCGGTTTTATAGGTGCGGAGTGCATAGGAGCGGTTTTCGTCATCCACACCATTGCCCAATTCAAACAGCCGGTCGGTAGCTGCCCATGCGTTGGCAGATCCGGCCAAGTCGGTGGCGTAGGAGCCTATCACAATTTCGCCCATGGACCGGGTAATGTTACCCATGCCCATGGTGATGGATTTGTTTCCGTATAGTTGATGGTCCTGACCTAATGCCTGTCCAAAATCAACGGTGGGGTCGATGGTATTGCGGAGCCAAAGGGCGGAATCGCGGTCGTACTTTTCCTTGTACAAACCGGGACCTTCGCGCCAAAGTGAATCAATCAGCTCGAGCAATTGTGGATGTGCTTTTTTTAGCTCTGCCTTGGTTCTCATACGTGGGCTTCGATTAATTTAATGGTCAGGTTCTGGATATTGTCTTCTTTCGCATCGAACAAAATGAATTCACCACCTTCGACATATACGGGGATGACGACCGCCGTATTATCGGGATCGATAATCCAGCGTTCTTTTGAGTCCAAAAAATCACGCAGTGCCAGCATGTCGGTACGCGATAAAACCCCGGTATTCATCTCCCAATAGCGTTGACCGGTGGCCGTTACCGTCTTGATGGATGCTTTTTTTGTTCCGGCGCCAACCTCAAGGGCTGAATATGCTGTCTCCACTTCGGTTTTGAAGCCTTCGGTATGTTTGCCTTTCAGCCAGATGTGTTCGACCGCTGAAAATTTATTGCGGTAATAGCCAAAATACTGGGTTTCGTAATAGGTGTTATCTACCACAAATGTACGCCGTTCGGAAATTTCGCCAATGGCATCTTCGAGCCGAACTTCGAAGCTGGTGATCAGCTCACCGGGATCGAGTACAAAGCCTTGCAGGAATGGATTCAGGGATAATTCGAGAAGTCCGGTAATGGTATATAATATAATTTCCTGCTGTATGGGCATAACACCAACCTTGGTATTCAAATTGATGACGGTGATTAAAGTGACCGCGTGATCGGTGGCCCAGCGGCTGAGATACCACAATTTAACTACCTGATTGAGCGAAACCACCTGGTTATTGGGCAGGCCAGTCAGGAATTTGCCGCCGTTGATGTATTCGGTGGCAAACGATTTATTGGCTTCGTTGAGCATGGCCAGTTCATGCTGCCTAAGTTTACCATCAATCACCCGGAGCTGATCGGCAATTATGGTGTAAGCTTCCTGCCGGCTGCCGTTTTCGTCGTCCCATATTTCGCCAATTTCGAGCGATACATTCAATACCAGGGCCGTGTGTCCGGTAGCAACGCCAACAACCGGGAAATGGAAATCGATGGGAAGCGGTTCGTCAACCAATCCCTGAATGTTGTGGTGGGAAACCAGTCCAATCGGTTCGCGTTCGTCAACCTGTTCGGGATTGATGAGCTGACCGCATTGCACTTTTACTGCTAAACGATGATTTGTTTTTGCCGCTGAAGCTGTAAGGATGATTTCAATCGGGTTTCCTGAGAGATGTACCAGGCCTCCTGAAATGGTATGTGTCACTGCCATACTGATAGATTGAATTATTGAATAACCGAATTTATAGAGAAGGCCAATCTTAATAAAGGACACTATTTGAGTCCGCCACTTCTTATTTTATTGTAGTTCTCTCGTTTTTTCTCGTAAGTTTCAACCGCAAGTGATGGCTCCCAGGCAGTAAGCTTATCAATTGCCTTGATAAATTGCATTGCTGTGGCTTCTGGAATTCCTGCGGCCGATCCGGGGGCAACAATTGCTGAAGAAGGTGACGAAGCGTATCCTCCGGATTGTTTTCCTGCAGGAATCATCGCACTGAGGTTAAGGCTCCGGATTGTTCCTGAGCGCTGCGCCATATCGATCACATCTAAAATTGGCTTAACGGTTGGGTTTCGCACTGCAGGAGCAGATGCGATGAATTCTCCTTTGTGATATATACCATCAGGTTCATTATCGGGCCCATCGGTATTTGAAAAACCTCCGGATTGTTTGTTTTTTTTAGTTAATGCTGATTTTACTGCCTGATAAGCAATTTCCATTGCAATGACCTTGGCAATTGCAATAGCAATTCCAACAGGTCCCTTGCCCATTCCTGAAATAATCGCTTTTGCCTTTTCGATCAAAAAGAATTGATGAAATGCCTCTAAAGCCATTACTAGAGTAGTTTTCAGGTAATCGGCCATTGTTGCTTCATTGTCGTTCATCAGATCGCCGAAAGCCTGACCGGCATTCATGGCAAAGTCGAGGTAGTTTTGCTGACGTTGCTGTAAAATATCGGCTTCCTTATCTTTAGCTTTTTCTATATTATTTAGTGATTCATTTGTTTTTTTTATCATTTCATCAATAGCCAGATCCTCTGTTTCATTAACACGCTTCATATGTGCTTCATGGTCTTTTTCGGCTTCGTCCATGGCTGCCTTCATGTCGGCATTGGCTTGCTTTTGTGCCTCAATACGTTTTGCATTAATCTGGTTATCTCCATCTACCGTACTTTGCCCGAACTGTGTGAGCAATGCCTGTTTCATGAGCAGGTAAGCCTGTTCGGCTGCGAGCATTTCGGCTTTAAATTTAGCATCGCTCCAACCTTCAGTTTCATATTGAGTTATAAGTTTGGCAGTTCGCTCGTTATTGGCTGCATCAAGGGCTTCAATGGCTTTGTCGGATGCTTTTTTTATTTCTTTCGGATCAGTAATTATAGAATTTGGATCATCACCGTTACCTTCAGGATTGCTGGCAATTTGCTTATTCAGCCCTAATAATTCACGAATAATTTTAGCGCGTTCCGAAAATCCTTTCTGATCGGCAACGGCCTTGTTTACGTTGATTTGCTCTTTTTCAATTACTCCGGTCAGGTAAATAATATTTTCGAGGTACTTTTGTTCCTGATTTCGTGAATCAACCAGCACTCCGGCCTGATTGACCTGCATACTACCAGTTGCTTTTTCCTTAAGTAAAGCAATCGTGCGTTGTATCTTCTCCTGAAGTGAGATTTCGCTGGTGGCCAATTCTGTATTTGTTTTTCCGATAATCTGATGCACGTCAGCCATGGCATTCGCCCAGGCTTCTTTTGATTTTGCAGCTATGGCCGCCTGCTTTTGCTCATCATCCTCTAAGTGCGACAGAATAATCTTATTTGTCATTTCAGTATTATAGGCTTCCAGATTTACACGCAACGTATCAATAGCAATAGCTTCAGCATTTAGCCCTTTTACTATTTCAGGCGAAATTTCATTTAACTTTTTAAGTATTTCTCTGCGCCGGTCGAGCGAGGTATTTAAATCGGTGAGTTCAGTAGTAAGCCCGTTTACTTCCTGCTGCTGTTTCACAAATATATCAGCCCGGGAAACTTCCGTTATTTTGGCCATTTTACCAATAATATTTTCAAGATAGTTGATAAAACTTGAACTGATAAATTTTGACCGGATAAACACAGTAAGCTTTTCCCAGGATGCAGCCAGGTTATTATTTTTAATTGCATACTCTGTATTCAGCGAGGTTCCTTTCTGCATCGCATCATTTGCTAGTATCTGCTGTTCGCGCAGCATTTTAGTATTTGATGATAACGCGGCCAAAGCTTGGGTTGCCCGGGCGCCATCGATACCCAAAGCATCGAGCTTTGTAGCCATTACGGAAAGACCCTCATTGTTCCCGTTCAATCCTTCCAGAAATTTAATGAAAGCTTCATTAGCATCTGTTTTAAGCATTTTGCTGAAATCTCCAACTTCCATTTTGGCAATTTTGGCGTATTTACCCGGATCGGTAAACATGTCGACCACTACTTTACTTTGCGCCGTTGCTGCCATTTCAACATTCTGACCCAATTGGTCGAACGTGGATGCATACCCCATAATGTCAGCGGCAGTGATTTTCGCCTGGGTGGAAATACCTCCAAGCCGTTTCATGTATTCAATAAGATAACCGGCAGAAGCGTTTGAATTGTTTGCCACCTGATTTAGGCCGGATCCAACTTTTTCGAGACTTGTTTTATAGTCGGTATTGTACTGCTGCCCTACCTGAAATATCTCGGTAAGTTTACCCACTTCGCGGATGGCCAGTTCTGTATTTCCACCCAAATCATCACCGAGCGATATCTTGATTTTGTTAGCTACTTCAACAAAATCCATGATGTCTTTTTTCCCTGTCTTACCTAAACGACCGGCTTCTTCGGCCAATAACAGCAATTCAGCCCTTGGTGTACGTGTATTCAGGTATCTGAAATCCTGATACATTTCACGCACTTCCTTTCGGGTTAAGCCAGTCGTTTTCATTACATCAGCCAAAGCATCATCGAGGCCAACCATACCTTTAATAAATTGAGACATTGAGAATACAACTCCAGTAAGGGTAGCGATGCCCAGGGTGATCATGTTGAAATATTTGTTTGCTCCATTTGCCAGGCTCCCCCACATGCTTTCCTTTTGCTTGAGCACCCCACGGGTTTTATTTAGCTCAGTTGTAATCTTTTCCAGATTTTTAGCTTTAGCTGCATAAGCATCAGTACCGCGTTCCATGCGTTTCATTTCTGAAACAACTGCTTTTTGTGCTTTCTCCAGATCGCGCCATGATATCTTGTTTATATTCTTCAGAACCTTCTCGACATCAAACGAATCTTTAAGCAATGAGCGGGATGCAGCATCTACGCTACGGATTTCATTCTCCAACTTCTTCATGGTGATATTATCACCTGCCTTTTTTGCAGCATCCAGCTGGACCTTCAGTTCTTTTGATTTCTGTTTGAGCGCATCAATGGCGGCTTCAGCCTGTTTACCATCAAGGTAAATCGTTGCTTTTGCGGTTTCGTTCTGCATTATGTAGATTCTTTAAAACTTGTTACGATGCTTAATTGACCTTTTTGAGCGTATTTATCGGCCAATATCCTTGATAATTCTTTTACCTGACCAAAAAACACAGGAGAATACCAAGGTTTTCTTTTTCGGTTACTTCCTTCTACCTGTGCTATCTTAACTCCACGACCAACACCCATATCTTGAAACTTTCCGTAATATTCGAAAGTAAACTGGATCTTCTCCGGATTACCGTTTGCCTGAGTATAAACATGCTGTGCCAGGCTACCGGCCAATTTACCGGTACGTGTAATTTTCAGGCGTTCAATTTTTTGTTCCCATCGCTCGATAACGATTTTTGCCCAGGCTTCGACTGTTATTCCTATGTTGGTATTCTCAGCCATTACAAGCTAAAGTTTTCGTTCCTGACAATGAATGAAAAGGCATAGCCGTAGTAATGATTCCCGATTGGACCAACCCGGTTGAACGTGATGTTTTTCGCTTCAAAGCCATAAGTTGCATCGCCAAAGTTTTGGCCGTCTGCCTTCATTTGTTTAAAATACTTCAGGGCTAATCCAAAACAAAGTTCCTGGGCACGGCGACGGTCGGGGCTATCGTTCAGTTTAACCCGGTCGAGAAACCAAACCGTATTGTACTCATCGGCATAATTGCCACTTTCGAGCGATAATACTCCATCACAGGAATCTTCAACCATCAGAACCGGATGCGCAGCGGAGCGGATATCCTGTAACAATTCATCAATTTCGGCAATGCCACTGGCGCTGTAAACCTTTTGAATTTCAGGAATAAGCGGGGCAATTGTTTTAGAGTATTGTAGTGCGTCGAACATGAGGTATGTATTTACAATTTAATTATTTACGATTTACTATTTGATTGCTCAATTTTCAGATTCAACTCATAAAGCACTTCGTGAACGTGCGTTTCCATGATCAGGCGGTTACGGGTAACATCTCCATCATTGAGATTAGCCAGGAGCTGGAGGATGGTTTCGTCTGGAGAGACAAGGCATGCCTTGTCTCTCCCACCATCCGTTCCGGGGAAAACATACGGATACTTTGACATGATGTAAGCCTTTACTCCGGTGAACCAGATAAAAACGGCATTGAGTTCAGGAAGGTCGAGCCTGGCGAATTCAGGAATCCGCTTTTTCCATGCCCGGTCGCTCCACTGTTCGTCTTCGTTGTCGCGATAGAGTGCAGCCGCGAATTTATCCAGGATAGAACGGTCTTTTGTTTTTGCAAACCGGATGTAATGTGCATCGGCAAGTAAGTATTGCTCCAGCGGAACGCCAAACAGCCGGTTATTTACCGGAATGTATTCTAACAGGTCTGGAGGAGTGCAAAGCCCTGGTGATTCGAGCAACCATTTCAGACGGGTTGACATTTCGTGCATTTCGGATACAGTAACCTGGAACGGGTTTTCATCAGGAGTACGGTATGAAAATAACAGCTCCATTTCGGCGGCTTCAATTTTATGAGGTACAGGAATCAAGCCGGTTAATGCAACCAGCGCCCTGGTTAAAAATTCGGACTCTTCATACTTACTCAGGTAAAGTTCTGATATCAACAGCAACTGTGCGGGCGTAAGTTCGTGCCATCCCTGTGGGCTTGTGAGGTTTATGGTTCTCATATTCCTGCAAAAAATAAAGGCGCTTCGGCTGTGTTGATTGTTCCGGATGCAGATGCCAACCAGGAGATATAGATATCGCTGGCCATGAATGCAGGGAAATCTTCAGGATTGCCAAACAGTTTTTTGCGGACCCGTGCCAGGTAGGCCTGTGCAATATCTTCGTTACCCAGGGTAAAATTGGCAAAGGCAAAACGAAGGTCGCGGATAATATCCTCATTGGCCATACTCAATTCTTCGTCGCGCAATTCTTCAATGATCACATCTGACAATTCGGCGCTGATTACCGGCTCAATCTTCAGGTGAATGGCATTGAGCATGGCCGGCTTCATGGCAACAAATTCCATCCGGGATCCGGAATAGAAAACATAGCGGATAAACTCTTTCAGTGTGACAATGTAGGTGTCGGAAAGAAGCGTGTAGGTTGGAGATCCTTTCCATTCGGTGTGAAGGCTCACGGTTTCTTCCAGAAATTCGAGGAACGATTCAATGGCTTCGCTCAGTTTTCGGTACATGCCTGCCTGCAGGGCAGCAACCCGCTGCTGACTGGCAGGCGCTAATTTGTCGGTGCTTACTATCGCAAAACCTGATTCAGTTTCAACCAGGTCGAAATGAGGAATCCCATCGGAGTAGGCTTTATAGGCAACTATTGCCTGAACAAACCTGACGGCTTCGACAAGCTCAGCCGCCGGAGCTTCTGCTGTGATTGATACTATTAGTGTATCGTATAATGGCTTTCCGGTTATTTCTTTCCGTAGCCACAATTCGGCGGCTTCAAGAAACTCGTTGTATTTGTCGAAGTTTTCGCCAACGATAGTCGGGATAAACAGTTTAAGTGTAGCAATATCTGGTATCAGCATGGCTATTGATTTGTGGCAGTTTCTTTGCCGGTTTTGTTAACATCGAGCGTTGTAAATACCGGATCGGGAATTGCAAATACCAGATCCTTTTCCCATTTATTGAACTGTTTGATCAGGAGTAAAGGTTTCAGAAGGCGATCGCGCAACGGTTTGGTGAGGGCTTGCTTAATCATGAAGCGTTCACGTTTGTCGGTCCCGCTCATACCACCGGTTTTTTTGCCTGGCATATCCAAATCAACACCCATGGCATAGTTGATTATCGAATTGACTTCTCCGGAGTCTTCGATATATTCACCGCCTTGTATCTCTGTTTTCAGTGGTACAATTTCGATATACTTTTCCTCGATGGCAGTGGATCCGGATGCAATCATTTTTTTGAGGGCAACCAATCCTTTGCCAGCGTTTTTTTCGCCCGACAGGAAGTTTTTGAAGTTGGTAAACTCGTCTGTTTTGCGTTTTTTTACCGCTTCTTTATTGGTTGAATCAATACCTTCCTGCTGAAACAAGGCATCCCAGTACTTATCGCTCAGGTAAACGATGTATTTGATGGCCATCTGATTTTTCATCAGAGCCTTTTTAAACTCCGGAATCATGGTGGCGAAGTCGTACCAACCGCTCAGGAATATACTCCACCAATAAGGGCGCTGATAATATTGCCGTCCGGGACTTGGAAAGTTAACCGGCACGATAAAGCGTAAATCGGAATAGTTGTTGGTGCTGATCCGGCTGGTCAGGTCTAAAAACGGATTGTACGGATCGAGCACATCAGTCTGAACCATATTATTTTTATTGGGTCCATCGGCCCATTTTGCCGAATAGTAGTGTTTAATTATCCGGCCAAGCTTTGGATCCATGGTTCCCCAGCGCGAAAAAGCAGCCTCCTTGCTCCGGAGAGAAACAATCTGGCGTTTATCGCCTGAAAGGATAATTTCAGGAAACACGTTGTAAAAGTGGTGCATGTCGGTAAGCTGCTCCAGGAAGAAACCATTCACATCGTTCTTCTCAAAGAAATCGACGACCGGTCCTTCAAAAATTTCGTCATGACCAATCAGTTTTCCATTCTCAATAATCCGGCGCATGGGTTTAATTCCCTGCCCATAACCGGCCTGAATATTGAAAAGCAAGTTGGATCCAACCACTTCAGACTTTTCGGCTTTGGCAATGACTTGCTGTGGCAGATCGTTATCGTCGCCCCAGGGAGCAATTTTAAACGAATCGATAGTGATCGGACTTTCGGGTTCGGTAAACAGATCGCGCGAAGGAACGGTCTGGAATATGGCTTTGAATTCGGGCATGTAAGCCGCTCCATCGATTTCGATGATGTGTTCACTGATCATAGCGCGACCTCCTGTCCGTTGAATTCGATGATTGAAACGCGGCGGATCTTCCGGATTTGGCCCGAGTCGCAAAACTTCAGGTTAAGGGTCCGTCCGGATGAATGGAAAGATGTGCAGATGCAGCGGGGACAATGGACCACGGCGCCCGATTTTTCGACAAACCGGAGTGAGAATTCGCCTTTCTCTACAAGCGTATGAATCATTGAAATGTGTAGCATACCTTTTTTTCTGAAAGGTAATGCGGGCGGGAAGGGAGGAAAAGGACAGCTTGCCTTCGACCAACTCAGGCAACAGATAGGCCCAGCTACCAAAAAGAAAAGTTCGAACTAGAATTTGAGTGCTAACCCCAGTCCTGAAGATGAAGGGTGCAGGGTTATTTTTCGTTCTTCACCAAGCGCTTTCCCTGCCTGAAGAAGTTTTGTATGTCCAACGATTGTGAAAACAAGTCCGCCAACGGCAATGATACCTCCAACAACTAGAAGGGTACCATCAGAGTCCTCATTATTGATATCACTTATTGCAACAGCCGATCCTGCCAGCGATAATCCGACTCCAAATAGGTAGCATGTTCCTGCCTGACTTAAATATTCTCCTGAGGTAGTTGCATATTTTTTAAATGGCTGTACAGTTATTAATTTGGCAGATACAGGTTCTCCGACTTTTGCATCTTTCATATCAACTGTCCAGGTTTGTTGTGCTGAAAGAAAAGTGATAGAAAGGCAAAGCAATAGTAATAGAATGGTTTTTTTCATAGCAAGCGGTTTAAAGGTTAATCAATACGAGGCAAGATAAACTATTTAACCGAAATAAAAAAAGCATTGCATTTCTGTTAAATGTAAACATATTTTATAACTCCGAAAACCTTGCAGGTACCGCTTTTTGTAAGGTTCAATTTAATTTGGATTTTGGGAGAGGGAATTGAATCGTCAAAAATAAACCAATAAAATACGGTAGAGTGCCGGTTTACTGACGAAGGAAGGAAACAATTAACGAAGTGAATTAGGCGAAGCCTGGCGGCACGGAACTCCTTATCAGGCACGCCGGGGAATAGCATATAAGCTACCCCTGCGGATTGTTATGGTACAAGCTCTAAACCCGTGTTTTTTCAGATTCTCCGGTATTGTCCCGAATGGCTATTTCTCAAAAAACGTTGTAAAAAAAACTAAGCCTTTGCGCGCAAATCATCCGCCAACTGGCGAATTAATATTCATCTCCTGAAACGGTTGCAAGTTCTGGCTCTGGTTCGTGTTGGGTTTCCGGTTCTGGCTTTGCTTCGGGTTTGTAAACCTGTGTATTTGCAAACAGGTAGCAAAGCGGCCAGTATTTATATTCTTCCGGCTCGCTTGAACCTTCCGGCACTTGTTCACCTTTGCGGGGTTGTCCCCAGATCAGGAAAGCTTTTTCACCTTTGCGAACGGTTGCGCCTTCGTCCTTCCATTGCCAAAAAGTTTTAAACTCTTCAATTTCGGGGTTTGTCTCCTGATAGATTTCTTTCAATCCTTCGTTAACACTGTCGTAAGCTCCCGACTTTACACCCATACGGATAATTTTAGAAAGCTCAATTAACTCTTTTCTATTCTTCAAATATTGCTCTTTACGTGTTGATTCTGTACCTTTGCTCATGATGTCTGAATTTTAATATTTGGATGTTAAATAAAAATTTGGGTGAAAGGGGGAGGGATCCCCCTTTCTTTTTTACTAGGCTTCGATTTCCATTTGTAAAGCTTTCCGCCTTATGTCAAGTCTTTCAATTACAAATTTGATCAGTTCGCCAATGATGATTGGATTTTTCACCGTGTAAACAGTTGCTTTGTTGTACTTGCTCCCCCCTTCAATATTCAAAAAATATTCTTCATTCTCGAAATCGTTGGCGGTTGAAATTTCGCTCAGTTTGTCCAGGTGATTGGATAGGCTTTCTTTGTCCGTGTCCATTTTCGCAAGTCTGCGGATCAGTTCATTTTTTTTGTTGAAATACTCAACCCTGTTTTTAAGGTCCTGGGGAATTGCTGAGAGCTTTTTGTTAAGGTCCTCAATCACTTTTTTGAGTTCCTCTGCGGTGGGTTCTTTTGCTTCCGGTTTTTCGGTTGCAACTGGCAGTACTTTTAAAACTGCGGGTTCTGGCTTGGGTGTAGTTTTCCCATTCTGTGCCGCTGGCACACTTGCATTTTTTGATTCCATAAAATTAATTTTTAAATGTTAAATAAAAATGGATTTGGGTGAATCTGATTGGTTTCCCTCTCATTTTCTACTACTAATTTAATACTAATTTTTGACATGTGCAAATTTATTTTATCATCAAAATGCAGTAAATCAGTATGTTGTATGTTTTTAGCCGTATTAATGCAGCTTGTTTTGGCAGGGTTGAATGAAAAAAAAGTTTTTAGAAAAAATCTCATTCAATTACATGTTTTTAGTTTATATCGGCTTATTCGCATGAAAAAATAGGCAAGAAATTTATTTTCAATTTTTTAGAGTTCAAAAGAGAGTTTTTCACTCTCTTTTTCTGTCGGAAGAC
>Ga0209318_1000417_pt1 | contig 42547 bp, 39 predicted proteins | sample RifGroE1_FD_183999 | JGI IMG/M metagenome (GOLD analysis project Ga0209318, IMG submission 183999) | Groundwater microbial communities from Rifle, Colorado, USA - Groundwater E1 (SPAdes) (version 2) | ecosystem: Environmental > Aquatic > Deep subsurface > Groundwater | place: Rifle, Colorado... | reverse complement strand
TGTCGGCTCATCGCATCCTGGGGCTGGAGAAGGTCCCAAGGGTTTGGCTGTTCGCCAATTAAAGCGGTACGCGAGCTGGGTTCAAACCGTCGTGAGACAGGTTGGTCTCTATCTGCTGTAGGCGTGAATGTTTGAGGGAGCTCTTTCCTAGTACGAGAGGACCGGAAAGAACAAACCTCTGGTGTATCGGCTGTTCCGCCAGGAGCACTGCCGAGTAGCTATGTTTGGAATAGATAACCGCTGAAAGCATCTAAGCGGGAAGCTAGTCCCAAGATTAGACATTATGTGTAATTTATTACACTGAAATCTCCTAGAAGAATACTAGGTTGATAGGCTTTAGATGTAAGTCTCGCAAGGGATTGAGTCAAGAAGTACTAATAGATTTATTAATCTTTCTAAATTTTTATGGTTAGCAGTTAAGAGTTACTTAATTGTTGATTAGCAAATTTTGAACTCTATATATTGAACGAAAAGACCAATGGCAATTTTTTGAGACCAGAATTCTGGTGACTCTTGCGACTGGGTTACACCTCTTCCCATCCCGAACAGAGCAGTTAAGACAGTCCGCGCCGATGGTACCTCCATGAGGGAGAGTAGGTCGTCGCCAGAATCCTGTTCTCAAAAAATATTTACGATACAAACCTGCAAAAGGTTTGTTTTTTGTTATCTGAAATTTGACAATATTACCATTAATGCTAGTATATATGTAACATAGATAGGGTTACCGATCTGTGCGCTAGCATCGCTAGTGTAATTAAGGTACGCCTGTGAATTTCTTAAGTTTCCGGAAACTTTTGAAACTCACAGGTTTTTTTTATTTTTAAAAATATTTTAGGTGAGGTTTTTACTGGCGTGCTTGACCTGTCGTTCACGAACGACTGGTTCAACCCGTCAGTCGTGACTGACGGGTTGTTTTTTTGTGTCAAAAAAGTTAAGATAGAGTTGTTGATTAAAATTTTTTTAAATTTTTAAATTTATAGATTAACCCTGTTAAATCCGCCAAAGGCGGTGCAGGGCAATTTAACAGGGTAAATGCAAAATCCAACAATAGTTAAAAGAGTAGTTATTATATCTTTGTTCATCCTTCTTTTCAGTCTAACGGGATATATTATATATTTTATCACTGCTCCTGAACCTACTTGCTTTGATAAAAAACAAAATCAAGCAGAAAAAGGAATCGATTGTGGTGGAACTTGTCAGCCTTGCAAAGAGGACATTCAAACTCAGGATATTGTTATTAAAGAAGTGGCTGTAGCGCTGGGTGGAAACAATACTTATGATGTTGTCGCTAAAATAGCAAACCCAAACAACACTCTTGGCGCCAGTGTTTTGCAATACACTTTTATATTGAAAGATGCCGCTGAAAATGTCATTGCAACCAAGGAAGGAACAACTTTTATTCTTCCAGCTGATTCAAAATATGTGCCTGAACTAGGACTTCAAGCTGAAAATGGAGCAGTGCCGACGAAAGTGGAGCTTGTTGTTGGAGAAATAAAATGGGAAAAATTGAATGACACAGGAAAGCCGCAAATAGGAGTATATAATAAAAATTTCAGTGAAAGTGCGACTGGAAATGGTGGCGAAGCAAGAGGTGTTATTAGAAATGAAAATAGTTACAACTTAAATAAAATATTTGTCACAATAATACTTCGCAGTGAAAATGGCGATATTATCGGAATAAATAAGACAGAAAAAAACACTGTTCGCGCCAAAGAAGAAAGAGATTTTGTGCTCACTTGGCCATATGCTTTGACTGCTTCAGTTCAAAATATAGAAGTCGACACTGAGTCGAATGTTTTTGATCCCCAAAATTTTTCCTTCCCAGTACGGTAATAACAAACAACAAACAACTAACAACAAACAACAAACAACATACAACATACAACAAGCAATTGATAACTAACAACAAACAATATACAACAAAAGCTAAGTTAAACACAAAAAGATTCGTATTATAGTTGTTGCTGGTTGTAAGTTGTAAGTTGTAAGTTTTCACTATGATTAGTAAAATCTTAAAAATCGACTGGGTTTTATTGCTGAGCACAATGCTGCTGCTGGGCGTTGGCTTGGCTGTGCTTTATAGTATTTCGATGGCAAAACCAGATGATGAAAGTCTGAGCATTTTTTGGCGTCAAATGATTTTTGCAGGAATAGGGATGGTAGGAATGATTTTTTTTGCTGCCACCAATTATCAAAATTTCAAATTGCAAAGCACCCCTATATATTTTTTAACCCTGCTGGTTTTGATTGGGGTGCTTATTTTTGGAAAAAATGTTCGCGGAACTGCGGGTTGGATTGGCATCGGTACTTTTCATATTCAACCAGTGGAAATCGCAAAGCTATCGCTCATCATTTTTTTAGCCAGTTTTATTTCGCAAAAAAAGATGGAACTGGGCGAGACAGGAAGGTTGATTGCGTCATTGATTCTCTCTGGGATTATGATTTTTTTCGTCATCAAACAACCCGACTTTGGAAGCGCGATGGTGTTGGTGGGAATTTGGATTGGGATGACACTTGTTTCGGGCATTAGCACTAAAAAGATTGTTGCTATTATAGTTTCAATCATATTGATTTCAATCACAGGCTGGTTTTTTATGCAGCCATATCAAAAAGATCGCATCTTGAGCTTGGTTAATCCCAGTGCGGTTGATCTTCGTGGTGCTGGATATAACGTGAATCAATCGATGATTGCAGTTGGATCTGGAGGTTTGACAGGCAAGGGAATTGGACACGGCAGTCAATCTCAACTCAACTTTTTGCCGGAAAAGCACACTGATTTTATTTTCGCCTCCATTGCTGAAGAACTCGGACTACTTGGAGCACTTTTTGTGGTCGGACTTTTTGGCGTTATGTTTTATCGAATGCGCCTGATTGCTATGAGCGCCCCTGACAATTTTGGTTTTCTTATTACGGTTGGGATTATGCTGATGTTTTTCGTCCAAGTCTTTGAAAACATTGGAATGAACATCGGTATTATGCCAGTTACCGGAATTCCGCTCCCACTTTTAAGTTACGGCGGAAGCTCCCTCATTGTCGTTATGGCCAGCATTGGAATCTTGAGTAGTATCAATTCCCGAAGGGAAACGACGATTTCACAAGAATACTAGGCTCAGGAATTAGGAGGTAGGAATTAGGTTGTAGGGTACGGAAGCAGGAAGTAGGATTTACGTTTTAGGTGAAATGCAAAAATTTGAGCAAGAAAAAAACCGCCCCTTGCAAGTCATTGACTTGTAGGTAGCGGCTGAAAGTTAATTCATATCTTGGCATTCATATCTTGGCGTTGTATTTGGTCTTCTTCCTGATCATTAGTTGTTTTAATAACCAAAAAGTCTCCATTCTCGAGACTCACCTCACCATTATCAGTGCTGATTCCAGTCTCTATTTCGCCGGAAATCGTTTTGCCGTTTTCGTCAACTCCAATGAAAACGTATTTACCCCTATCGAGGCAGAGCAGTACTTTCTCATCCATTGCTTTGACAAGAAGCGTGCCATCCTTAGGCATTTTGATGGAGTTAGGATTGCATTCGAAAGCAAAAACTGGAAAACAGATTACGAATGAAATGATAAGTGTGATTGTGGAAAGAACTGTTTTCATGGGTAGTCTCCTTGGACTCTGGGATTTTGTTGCGCTGATTCGATGAATCATCAACCATATATAATACACCCAAATTGCCATTTTGTCAATACTATGCCTAAACATGGCTGCGCATAGCCATTTCCGGGGGTATGAATTTTTCTTAAAACCTAGCACTTAGCACCTGAAACCTACCTCCTATAACCTATAACCTAATTCCTAACTCCTAATTCCTAGCCAAGAATTGACATCCTAGCAAAATACTGCTATTCTATCTGAAGTTAATAAAGCCTAAATAAACGGACAAATAACGTGAAATGGAGAGAGTAGGAAGCTTAGCAGCGCCATTTACTGCAAAGTACCCCGATGATCCTGTTACATTTAAATGTTCAAATGAACAAAATGACAAATGCAATCACACTTAAGGCAACAATCCGAACAGAAATCGGAAAAAAAGCTGATAAATTGAGAAAACAGGATTTGATTCCTGCAGTAATGTATGGAAACAAAATTGCTGCTGAGAATATTTCAGTAAATTACAACGAATTTAAAAAAGTATATTCTAAGGCTGGGGAAAGCGCCTTGGTGCAACTTGAAGTTGAAGGAAAAAAACTTAATGTTTTGATTCATGACATTCAATTAGCTCCAATGAGCGGAAAAGTTACTCATATTGATTTTTTTCAAGTAAATATGAAAGAAGAAGTGGAAACTGAAATTCCGTTGGAATTTGTCGGTGAAGCCCCTGCTGTTAAAGCACTTGGTGGTGTTTTGATTAAGAATATGGATGAAATTTCAGTAAAATGTCTCCCATCTGATCTTCCAGAAAAATATGAAATCGACATCTCAGTACTTGCAACTTTCGATGATGTTATTTCAGTTAAAGATTTGAAAATTTCTGACAAAGTTGAAATTCTTTTGGATGGTGAAACAGTAATCGCCTTGGTTTCTGCACCTCGCACAGAAGAATCACTTTCAGAACTTGATACCAAAGTTGAAGAAGATGTTTCTAAAGTTGCCGGAGTAGTGAAAGAAGAAGCTGCACCAGTAGAAAAGAAATAGTCTATTGACTAAATATGGTTTTTCAAAAAAAACAGCATTCGTGCTGTTTTTTTTGTGCTTGGAATGTTTTTATGATAAAATAATAACATTGATAATGCTTAAAAATCGAAAGAAAAATATGATAAAAAATAAATTCTTAGTGTTCTTTTTCGTGCCGATTGTTTTTTTTGCGCTTGCTGTTAATGCTCAGGTTGCAGATGAAGAATATGATGAGGCAAATCCTCAATTGGAAACGCAAATAGTAACACCCGAAGGCGTTTTGGAGGACGTTTCCTTGGATGAAGAGTCTGATGTTCAAAATGAAAACATTGAGCCAAATGTTGTGGAGGGTGTCGACGGCGAAAATATTATTCAAAAAGAAACAGAAACTCAAAAGATGAACATAAAATCTCAATATGACAAAGATGTTTTTGCTGCAGTAAATCTTTCATTGAAAAATATTTCCGAGCAATCCAGAAAAGAATTGAAAGAAGAGGTTCGTTTTTTGGATGAGTTGGAAATAGTTTTGAAAAATTCAGACAGTGTGCAGGAAAATATAGACACCGCATTTATTAGTATTGAAAAAAGAGGGAAGATAGTAACTTTCTTTTTTGGTCCTAAATATAGAGAACTTAAAAAAATAAAACTGAAAAATGTAGATATTGAAAATATTTCCAAGCAAGCTGAATATTTGTCAAAAATGATGAAGAGCGATCAGCTTTCAGATATGCTCAAAGTTTTCAGTTTTCAGCTCTCAGCCAAGAATGTTGAAAACCAAGAAAAAGTGAAACAATTTGAAAGCAAAAAATCATTGTTTGGGTGGTTGCTTAAGGCGTTTGTTTAGTTTTTAACAGTTTTGTGATATAATAAAGACAAATAAATACAAGTTTAATGAAAATACCAAATGCATAAAATATCAAAAATCATCACATTTGTTGCAATTTTTGTTTGCGGAATCTTTTTGTTTTCTGAGCAAGCCCTTGCCGGCAGCCTTAATTGCGGCACAGCAAATGGTTCATATTTTGCTGCTGCGCCGACGGAAAATCTTTGCTCTGTTGGTGTGGCATCTTCGGTAACTACTCCTGCTCCTTGGACCTGGACTTGTACGGATGCATCTTGCACAGATGAATGTGTTTCTGATTGTATCGCTTATCAAGAAGATGCTACTTTACCCTTGATAACTTCAACAAATTTTACTACATACGATGCTACTTATTACAATAACCCAGCAATAATTGCAGCTCCTGTTCCACCAGCTGTAACTGTCGATGTTTTTCTCAACGCCACTACTGATGAGTTAACTACCTGTATGGGGCTTGTGACTGTCGGAGAAAATACGCCTGCAGAATATAGTTTTAATATAAGCGATCCATCTACCCCTACCTTGATGCATGTTATGGATTTTCTTGATTGGGGAAATATGCTTAATGATGCGGTTACGATTATTGAAATTACTTGCACAGACGTGGCTGGTAATGTAAGCGCTTCAACCACTGTAACATTTTCAGTTCTTGCGACTGAGACTGTTGCGACTCCCGTGGCTGATCCTGTTGGTGGAACATTTCCAAATGCTCAGATTGTGTATCTTTCCTCGGCAACCTCAGGCGCAACAATATATTATACAATTGATGGTTCAGCTCCAACAACTGGATCATTTGTTTATGATGCTGGCGGTGTTGATGTATACGATACAACAACAATTAAAGCTATTGCCGTTAAAGCTGGTATGATAGACAGCGCTGTTATGACTGAGACTTATACGATTGGCGAGGTTGTTACCCCAGTTGATGGAGTCTGCGGCTCCGCAAATGGTGTTCCTGTTGCAACTGCTCCAACTATCAATCTTTGCAGTGCTGGAACTGCGACAACTCCCGCGGGAACTGGTCCTTGGACTTGGAGTTGCACCGGCATAGACGGAGGAGCTGATGACTCTTGTAGCGCTCCTTTGTTGGCACTTGACCAAGTTATTGCTCCAACATCTTCTCCCGCCGCAGGAACATATACCTCGGTTCAATCAGTAACCCTTTCTTCCTCAACTTCAGGTGCAACAATATATTACACAATTGACGGTTCAACCCCAACCACTTCATCAACAGTGTATTCAAGCGCCATCAGTATTGGTTCAACTACAACACTCAAAGCAATTGCAGTAAAATCTGGGATGACTAACAGTACCGTGATGAGTTCAGCTTACACAATATCATTGCCAACAGCTACGGTTGGTAATGTTAGCGCTGGAATAGATAAAACAGTTTCTTCAACAACGACACTTTCCGGTTCAGCAACTGGAACTGGAATTACTTATGCTTGGACAAAACAATCCGGTCCAGGATCTTTAGTTTTCGGATCTGCCAGCAGCGCAACAACAACAGTAAGTGCCAATACTGATGGAATATACATTGTAAGACTTACAGCAACAGATAGTTCAGGTGCCAGTGCATATGACGATATGTATTTAACTTGGGACACTAGTTTTCCTTATGCTGAATTTGTTTCATTTGAAACAACTGATACCACACCTGCAATTAATGGAACATACACCGGTTCTCCAGTAGGAATAACTTTATACATCGGAAGTTATTCTTTTCCTGCAGCAATAAATGAAAATGGAACTTGGAGAGTTGTTGACAACACAATAACCCCAGCGCTTTCAAAAAACACATATAGTGTTAGAATCAGAGCTTTTGACTTAGCTGGAAATACTTCAGATACTTATGTAAATTTAAAGATAACAGATTCAGATTCTAGCAGTTCAAGCAGCTCTGATGACAATGATTCTGATGAAGAAAAAAAGAATTCAAAACAAATAAAGAATTCCAAAAAGACAGTCAAAAGTGGAGACTACATCGTTCAAAGTGGAAAAAATTTCCCAAAGAAAAGCAAGGTTCTTGTATACTTCCAACGCAATAACGAATCATATTATCCTCCAAAAGTCGTATACACCGATTCAAAAGGTAAGTTTTCTATAAAATACAAAGTAAACAAACCAGTAGGTGTGTATAACTGGTTTGTTCAAGACTACAAATCCGGCAAAAAAGTCTGGTCAAAATACAGAGTGAGATAAAATTTCATTTACTTTTTATAAAAATTAAAAAGCAGGCGACAAGTCTGTTTTTTGTCCTTGCTTATTGCTGTTTTAGTGTTAAAATGAATATATGCAAAAAAATACAAAAAAAATAGTTTTAATCGTGGCTTGGGCAGTAATTGTTCCTGTTTTTGTGTGGCAACAAGTTGTTTTTTTTGGTGGCTCTGTTAATGCGGATACTACTTCTGAACAAGAGGCTGCTGACAAAGTTGCTGCGGATGAAGCTGCAAGACAGAAGGCTATTGATGATGCTAATGATGAAAAGGAAGATATTGAAAGTGCAATAAAAAAAGCAGAAAAAGCAAAGGCGGCATTGCAAAAAGATCTTGGTCAAATTCAGGGTGCTGTTGCTTCAACTCAGAAAGTTATAAACAACACAAAGGCTGTTATAAATGAAACAACTACCAATATTTCACGCAAAGAGGCTGAGGTTAATAATTTGAATGACAAAATCCAACTGCAAAAAACAATGCTGAAAGGTCTTCTTCAACAGATGTACTATAATCAAGGTCAACCTGTTTTGAATGTTGTTTTGACTAGTAAAAATTTTGCGGATGTTTTTTCTGACACGGATCATTTGCTTACAATTGAAGACAAGCTAAGAGATCTTTCAGGTCAAATTTCTCAAACGAAAGAGCAAGTTGAGCAAGAAAAAATTAAACTGGCTGAAGCCAAGGAAAAGCATGAAGAGATTTTGGACGAAAAAGTTGATCAAAAGCAAGAACTTGTCGCTGACCAGATTGATGTGCAGGGAGATATTGAAGACAAAAACGCTACCATTGCAAAACTTCAAAAACAACTTGTTGAATTGCAAGGAGATTTGAATGCACTTTCCGGAAAATCGTATAGTGCCAAAAACATTAGAGATGCTGTTGAATTTGCCAGTGGAAAAACTGGTGTTCCGGAAGGAGTTTTGTATGGATTCTTGAAAATGGAAACAAATCTTGGTGCCAACACGGGGAAATGTACCTATGATCAGGTAGAAAGGGTTTCATTGGCTAATTATAAAAAATATGGATCAAAGTACAAGGCATCGATAGCTCTTTTATATAAACGTCATGATATCTTTGATGAATTGGTAAAAAACCTTGGATATAGCAAGGATAAAAAGGTTTCTTGTTCTCCTTCTGGCTATATTGGTCAGGGTGGCGCAATGGGTATTCCTCAATTTATGTCAGATGTCTGGCAAGGATATTCTGCGAGAATATCATCTGCAACTGGACACAGAAATCCTGATCCATGGGACCTTACTGATGGTGTGATGGCGATGGCAATAAAGTTAAAAAGTGCAGGAGCAACTTCGAGCAGTCCAGCTGCAATTAAAAAAGCTTCCATAAATTACCTGGGAACATATCACGCTCCTTATTATAATGGAATTGTGTATTGGTCAAAGAATTACAAATTGCTATTTGAATAAAAAATTGTCATTCCCGCGGAGGCGGGAATCCAGGTTTAAATTTGTAAATAAGTGAAAGCATGAAATTTGGAGTTGCAGTTAAGGGTATCATACGAAAGGATGGAAAAATTCTAGTGGTTAAGCGCGCTGTGAGGGATGGTTTTAGGGGTGGGACATGGGAAACTGTTGGCGGAGGTATGGATGAAAACGAATCGCCGCAGGAAGCACTTAAAAGAGAAATTATGGAAGAAGCAGAAATTATGGTTGATATTAAAGAACCTTTTAATGTTTTTTATTTCAAGAATGGTAATGGGGAAATAAAAATCGGAATAACATTTTTGTGTGATTGGATAAGTGGAGAAGTGGTGCTAAGTGAAGAACATAGTGAGCACAAATGGATTGAGCCCGGCGAATTTATGAATTTCGAATCAGTCCCATCACTGCACGAAGAAATTAAAAAATATTCAGAAAAATATGTCTAAGTTTTACATAACAACACCTATATATTATACAAACGCCAAACCTCACATTGGACACGCATACACAACAATTGCATGCGATGTTTTGGCGCGTTTTAATCGTCAACAGCTTGGAGATGATAAGGTTTTCTTTTTGACTGGGACTGATGAGCACGGAGCAAAAATTCAAAAGAAAGCTGAGGAAGAAGGTGTTGAGCCACAAAAATTTGTGGATGGATTTGCTGAGATTTTTCAGGATCTGTGGAAGCAATTAAATATTAGTAATAATGGTTTTATTCGTACCACTTCTCCAACTCATAAATTAGCGGTGCAAAAAGTTTTACAAACCTTGCACGACAATGGCTCAATTTACAAAGGTTCATACAAGGGTCTTTATTGTGTTGGTTGCGAACAATTTAAAAGTGAAAATGAATTGGTAGATGGAAAATGTCCAGATCACAATATTGCTCCAGAGGAAATGGAAGAAGAATGTTATTTGATGAAAATGGGAAAATGGCAGGAAACTTTGATCGAAAAAATAAAATCAGATGAATTTAAGATTCAACCGGAGAGATATAAGAAGGAGATACTTTCTTTTTTGGAAACTCAAAAATTGGAAGACGTTTCTATTTCTCGCAAGAATTTGAAATGGGGAATTGAAATTCCCTTTGACACGCAGCACACGACATATGTTTGGCTTGATGCCTTGCTGAATTATCTTACTGGAATTGGATGGGATGGCAAAAGTAAAAATATTCCCTCAATGTGGCCGGCTGAAATTCAAATGCTGGGCAAGGATATTTTGCGCGTCCATGCAACAATTTGGGCTGCAATTTTGCTTAATCTTGAAATTGAATTGCCAAAAAGCCTTTTTATTCATGGTCATATTCTTTCTGGTGGAAAAAAGATGAGCAAAACACTTGGCAATGTTATCGGTATTGATGAAATGATTGAAAAATTTGGAGTTGATGGCACGCGCTATCTTCTGATGAGCGGCGGAACATTTGGAGATGATTTGGATTTAACAATGGAAAGAATGACTGAAAAATATAATGCTGATTTGGCTAACGGATTGGGAAACTTAACTTCGCGAGTTATTAAGCTTGCTCAGAATTTCCAAGTTCCTCCGCCAGCTATTGGATTTAGTGATAAAATTTCTGAATTTTTAAACGAATTTAAATTTGATGCTGCGCTTGAATATATAAACAATTTAGTGAAAGATTCTAATAAGTATATTGAAGATAATAAGCCTTGGGAATTAGCTAAAAGTGATGAGCAAAAATTTGCTGAAGTTATGAAAAAATTGCTTTCAGATTTAAATAAAATTGCTGAGTTGCTAACTCCTTTTATGCCAGAGACTTCTTCCAAAATAAAAACCGCTCTTGAAACCAAGGTTGCGCAGCCACTCTTTCAGCGCATCAAGTAAACACCGTTGAGGAATAAATTTGTTGTCAATTTGTATCTAATTGCAGTACTATTTTTAGGAATAATTTTAAATGAAATTGTAATATGCAGGTATGATGTAGCGGCTTTTCTATGTTGTATGCTATATGTTATATGTTTCATGAATCTTATGAAAATTGCAATCAGCGGCAATGTCTATATGTTGCCAGACATCATGGAAGTTCAAGAAGAATTGGAGAACAAGGGTTATGAAGTTGTCCCAACTTTTGAGTTTTTGGATCAATTGTCAGAAAAGGATGAAGCAAAGAAAGAGGAAAATAGAGCATCTTTCTTTGAAAAGCTTAAAACTTCTGATGCTTTGCTGGTTCTTAATAAATCATTGAAAGATGGTAAGGAAGACTATATAAGTGGAAGCTCTTTTCTTGAAATGGGCTTTGCTCACGCTCTCGGCAAAAAAATATATTTACTCCAAGGTATTCCAGAAGTGACTTATAAGGATGAAATTATGGCTATGAGTCCAATCGTGCTTAACGGCAATTTGAACGATATAAAATGATCTGTTTGTTTTTTTTAATTGTAACAATAAAATTATGGTGTATTCTCATGAGATGCTAGGCTTGGCAGGTGAAAAAGGGGAAGAGGGATTGAATATTAAAAAAGTAGAAAGAATTTCTTGCGGTCTGTGTCGCGGAAATCATCCAACAAAGGAGTGTGTGGGAATAGAAAAAATCCTTGAAGGGGATAATTTTTTGCGTATAAAAAACAACGTGACTCTTTTGGGAATTGAAAGTTTAGGAGAGGAGGGTGTGCAAAAACTATTAGAAAAATTGTCAGGTGAAGAAGAAAAACAAGCAGAAATTATTGATTCATTAGTGAAACATTATCATCTTGGTAAAGAAATTCCAAAAAAAGATTCAGGTGAAAAGAATGAAAAGGTTTATGAGGGTTCCGTTATGGTTGCTAAAAACAGAGCTGATGAAATAGAACGTATAAAAATAGACAAAAATCCCATAAAATACGATGAGCTGATGGAAAAATATGTTTTAAGGTATCATATGGCTCAAGAGGATGGCACATTTAGTCCCGTGGTTAAAATAGGCAGCATTAATGCATTATCTGAAATCCAGGAGGATACGGCTGCAAAATTGGAAGAAATAAGAAACAAGCTTAAAGAAATATAGTTTTTATGAATCTTTTCGATACCCATGCTCATACAAATTTCAATGCATATAAAGACGACGGGGAAGATGTACTCCGTCGTTGTCTTAAAGATGGTATGAATGTGGTTAATGTTGGTTCGCAATATTCAACCAGCAAACGCGCAGTTGAATACGCGCACAAATTTGAATCTGGTATATATGCTGCGGTCGGCATCCATCCTGTGCATTTAAAAAAGGGGAGTTTTACTCATCACGATCCCGAGGAACTTACCGAAGAGGAAATTCCAACAACAGGCGAACAACTTGATTATCAAAAATATTTAGAATTAGCCAAGGATGAAAAAGTTGTAGCGATTGGTGAAATTGGTTTAGATTATCATCATTTTACTGAAGATGATGATGTGGAATTTTTGAAAAATCTGCAAAAAGAAACTTTGATTGAATTTATAAAATTAGCTAACGAAGTGCAAAAACCAGTAATGCTGCATTGTTGGGATGGTTATGATGACCTTTTGGATATTTTGCAAACCCATCCAGTGGAGAAAAGGGGAATAGTGCACAGCTTTATTGGGTCATATAAAACTGCCAACAAATTTATTGAACTTGGTTATATGATTGGACTTAATGGGATTATAACGTATGGAGAAAGTTATGACAGGCTAATAAAAGAAATTGATTTGAAAAATATTGTCATTGAAACAGACTGTCCATATCTCACGCCGCGCCCCCTGGAAAAAGGAATCCGCAACGAGCCCTTGTTTGTGAAGGAAGTTGCTCAAAAAATCGCAGATGTGAAAGAGATTTCACTTGAAGAAGTGGCGGAGATAACAACCCAAAATGCAAAACTTATCCTTAACTTGTCATCCTGAATTTATTTCAGCATGATATTTGATTAGTCTTTTATTTCGCGTACAAGGTTGAGCAGCAGTGATACATCAAGGATGAATGCAAATATGCAAGCAGTTATTATTGCCGGGTACATCTCCTTGTGAATTATTGCAGGTAGGCTTTCGGTAATAGTGCATGTAAATGCAATAAACATTATCATTAAATGCAAGAAAATAAACACCAACTTTTCATTCTTAAACATAGCTGAGTCTGTTTTTTTGTAGCGGATGATCTCCAGACATGCAATAACAAATATGAAAACGTAGAATTTTTCCATCAGATCCTCCTTCCCTTTAATTTATTTTGTAGCCAAATTGTGAATAAAAAAACTATAAATGTGCATTGTACGAGCATAAAAGCAGCAAACAACGTCATTGTTATTCCGGTAATTCTTGTGTTGGCATATTTTATCGTTGCAGCAATTATAAGTGAAATGAAAATCCATGATGAGACAATAAAGGTCAGTATCCGGAAGCCTTTTTTAGCGTATGTTCTCATTTGGCCTAGCTCCTTTTGTTAAAGAATATCTGACGTTGTCAGTACGTTATTGTGGCACAATAAGTTTATTATGTCAATGTTTGGTCGATTTTGCTTGACCCCGTTAGAAATTTCAAAAGTAGTTGGTAGCAATTTGTAAAATTTGAGTTATAAAGTGTGATATATAGGCTTATTAACAAGTGTGAAATTTCTAACGGGGTTGACGTAAAGTAAATTTAGCGAGATAATGGATAGCGTGGTTAAGCAACCTCATCTGTCAGGAGTACCTGACATCTTCTCCTCGAAAAGGAGAAGAAAATGTGGAAGAAAACTATTGTATGGAAGAAAAATCAAAAATTCCATGGTGGCAACCAGGGCTTGTGCTTTTCACGAGGCTGAGTGCTTGGATTGCTATTCCGGTAGTAATTGCCGTTATCATTGGAAAATATCTTGATCGAGTTTTTCATTCACAGCCATGGCTAATGTTGGCAAGCGTCTCAATTTCATTTGTAGTTTCAATAGTAATGTTGGTAAGAATTGGGTTAAAGGAAATAACCGCTTCTGAAAAAGCAGAAAAACCAATAATCAAAAAACAATAATCAAAAAAATCAAATTCAAAAAAATTTTCTGTGTCATTCCGGACTTGATCCGGAATCCAGAAAGTCTCACAGATTAGAAAGTAACCTGGATTCCCGTTTTCACGGGAATGACAAAATTATAAAAATTTTGCAAAACAATGTCACAGATTGAATCACAACAAAATACTGAAGTTTCTCAGGAGATTCAGACCGAATCAACCTTATTTGCTGAGCCGATTTTGCATGTGGGAAATTTTACTATCACAAACTCGCTTATTATGAGTTGGATCACGGTTGCCATTTTGGTGACTTTTTTTGTGCTTGTTGGTAAAAGGGCTAGTAAAAAAACAAAAAAAATGTCTGGTGTGCAAAATATTTTTGAAATTCTTTTAGAACAAGCTTTGAGTTTGGCTGATAGTGTGACAGGTTCTCGCAAAAAAACTGGAAAATTTTTACCGGTAGTGCTTTCATTATTTTTGTTTATTTTAGTGAATAATTGGTTGGGACTTTTACCGGGAGTTGGAACGATAGGATTTGTGGAAACAGGTCTTCATGGAAAAGTTTTTATTCCATTTTTGCGCGGCGCAACAGCCGATCTTAACACAACCTTGGCAATTTCACTTTTTGCAGTGATCCTTTCACACATCCTGGGTGTTGTTTGGGTTGGAGCTTGGAATCATTTCAACAAATTTTTCAACATCAAAGCATTTTTACAGATCTTTAAAAAGGGACGCAAAGAGCCGATTTTGATAATGGTAAATCCAATCAAAGCTTTCGTAGGTTTGATTGAGGTGGTGGGAGAAATTGCTAAGATTGCCTCATTGTCTCTTCGACTTTTTGGAAATATTTTTGCCGGAGAAGTTTTGCTAGCTTCAATGATGGCCATTTCTGCATTCCTGCTGCCAATCCCGTTTATGTTTTTGGAATTGATTGTAGGAATAGTTCAGGCTCTGGTGTTTGCGATTTTGACTTTGGCGTTTATGAGTATAGCAACGACAGCGGAAGAGCATTAGAAATAGGTATTAGGTTGTAGGAATTAGGTTGTAGGAAATGCAGAATGCGGAATACGGAATTCGAAAATGCAATTCAGGATTTAACCCCTTGTCATTCCGGACTTGATCTGGAATTTAGGATTCAATTCTGATAGTAGTTTTGAAAATAAAAAACCACACCTGGACAATGTCCAAGCGTGGTCAATTAGTGGGAATGCTACTTATGCGAAATAGCGAGTAGCGATGCCGATTATAGCACCCACTCCAACGCATATGGCCCCAACTTGCATGAATCTTCTCTGATCTGCTTCGTTTTTTACGATAAATATTGCAAAAAGAAATACTAAGCCCGTGTAGGTTGCAAACATTGAAAAAGTGCTCATGATATCCTCCAAAGAACTGGATTTTAATACTAACTGTATAGTATACACCCAAATCACCAAAAAGTCAAGTGTGCTGAACTGATAAATTGCCAAATTGCTGAAAAAGGCTATAATTAGCCAAAATAAGCAGTATGACAATTTAAGAATTTAGCAATAATTAATTTAATTTTGTTTACAATATTCATTCTCCCCAAAGATGGAGAAAGTATGAATGCTGTGAGCACAAAAACAACATGGAATTAACAATGCTTGCAAAAGCCTTGGCAATCGGCCTTGGTGCAATCGGACCTGGTATTGGAATTGGTATGATCGGAGCAAAAGCAATGGAATCAATTGGACGCAATCCTGAATCTGCAGGAAAATTGTTCGTGCCGATGCTTTTGATGGCTGCCTTTGCCGAAGCTATCTCAATTTACGCTTTGGTTATCGCATTCTCAATCAAATAGTTATTAGTGTTTTCATTCGGCTTCTTAGAAATAGGAAGTCGGACTGAGAATATTTGAACAATAATTTTAAATTTTAAATTATAAGTTTTAAATCAAATCAAAATGTTTATTTTTTTGCTTCAAGCTTATCCCTTGGGGAAAAACATTTGATAATTTAAAATTCATTTAAAATTTAAAACTTAAAATTTAAAATTAGAAACAATAGAATTATGAACGAACTAATCTCAACATTCCACATCGACATTAAATTGATTATCGCGCAGTTGGTAAACTTTGCCATCGTTTTATTTGTCCTTAAGCGTTATGCTTATGGTCCAATGATGAAATTGATGAATGAGCGCAGTGAAAAAATTGAAAAAGGAATTGCAGACGCAGAAGAATCGCAGAAAAGGCTCGCTGAAATTACGCAGAAGGAAAAGGAGGTTTTGGTTGAGGCGCGAAAAACTGCACAGGAAATTGTGGCTAAAGCTGAGGCTGTGGCTGCGGCCAACAAGGAAGAAATCGTGGTTGAGGCAAAAGCGCAAGCAGAAAAAATTCTCGCGGATTCGGCAAAGAAAATTGAGTTGGAAAAAAATCAAATGATGCAAGAAGTGAAAGGACAAATCGCTGAATTGGTGGTGGCAGCAACCAGAAAACTTATTGATGAAAAAATGACAAGTGAGAAAGACACTGATTTAATTGCAAAAGCAATCAGATAATTAAAAATAACAAATTACAAATATCAAATGAATTTCAAATGCCAAATGTTTGAAATTTGTAATTAAGAAATTTAATAATTGATTTGGAATTTTTAATTTGAAATTTGATATTCACAAAAATGAAAGTATCCATTAAGCAATATTCCCAAACACTCTTTGATCTGACCGACGGAAAATCCGAGCAGGAAGTTTTGCTTATTGTGAAAAAATTTGCGCAGCAATTGAAAAATGACGGGCAATTGAAAAATGCTGCGAAAATAATGGAAAAATTTGGCGAATTATATAATGCTGCAAACGGAATAGTTGTGGCTGAAGTTACGACAAAGGAAAAAATTGAACAAGAAATGAAAAATAAGATTGAAAAATTTTTAAAAGAAAAATATTCAGCCAAAATTGTTGAGATTAAAAATATTATTGATGAAAAGATTCAGGGAGGAATTATTATAAAAGTCGGGGATGAAGTTATGGATGGTAGTGTAAAAAAACAATTAAATAATTTAAAAAAAGTTTTATATAGCTAATAATTTCGAATTTAGAATTTCGAATTTCGAATCAAATCTGAATGACATAATGTTTCAAAATTGAATCATTAAAAATTCAATCAAAATTCAAAATTCAAAATTCAAAATTTATTAAAATTTGAAAAATATGAATAAAGATTTCATTATTGAACAATTGAAAAAGCAAATCGAAGGTTTTAAAGCTGAAACTTCAACTGAAAAAGTTGGAAAGGTTATTGAAATGGGAGACGGTGTTGCTCGCGTGAGTGGTCTTTCCGATTTGATGGCATCGGAAATGGTTGAATTTCCCAATGGGGAAATCGGCGTGGCGCTTAATCTTGAAGAAGATCGTGTGGGTGTGATTGTGCTGGGAAATTACACTGGCATCAAAGAAGGCGATGAAGTGAAGGCGACTGGAAAAGTTCTTTCAATTCCTGTTGCAGATTCTATGATCGGACGTGTGATCAATCCACTTGGAATTCCAGTAGATGGAAAAGGCGATATCGTGGCTGAAAAATTTTACCCTGTGGAAAAAATTGCACCGGGGGTTATTACTCGTAAAAGTGTTCATCAACCAGTGCAAACAGGAATCAAGGCTATTGATGCAATGATTCCAATTGGACGCGGACAACGCGAGCTTATTATTGGCGATCGTCAAACCGGAAAAACTGCAATTGCAATTGACACCATCATCAATCAGAAAGGTCAGAATATGAAGTGTATCTATGTGGCAATTGGCCAAAAAGAATCAAAAATAGCAAGAATTTTGGGAGAACTTGAAAAGCGTGGAGCAATGGAATACACAACTATTGTGGTGGCAGGAGCATCTGAATCTTCAGCGCTTTCATACATTTCTCCATATTCTGGTTGCGCGCTAGGAGAATATTTTATGGACAAAGGAGAAGATGTTTTGATTGTGTTTGATGATCTTTCTCGTCACGCTTGGGCATATCGTCAAATTTCACTTATTTTGAAACGTCCACCGGGACGCGAAGCATATCCGGGAGATGTTTTTTATTTGCACTCACGTCTTTTGGAAAGAAGTGCGAAACTTAATGAAGATTTTGGTGGTGGTTCAATGACTGCACTTCCGATTATTGAAACACAAGCAGGAGATGTTTCAGCTTACATTCCAACGAATGTTATTTCCATTACTGATGGTCAAATTTTCTTGGAATCAGATTTGTTTTACAAAGGAATTCGTCCTGCTGTGAACGTGGGTCTTTCAGTTTCTCGCGTGGGAGGATCAGCCCAAATCAAAGCTATGAAAAAAGTGGCTGGAAAAATTCGATTGGAACTGGCACAATTCCGCGAGCTTGAAGCATTTGCACAATTTGGCTCTGATCTTGATGAAAAAACTCGCGCGCAAATTGAACGCGGAAGAAGATCGGTGGAAATTCTTAAACAAGGGCAATATGAACCGATGGTTGTTGAGCATCAAGTGGTAATTTTGTATGCGCTTACCAATGGATTCTTGGATGATGTGGCTGTGGAAGAAATTAAAACTTGGGAAAAAGATTTTCATAAATATTTGGATTCAAATGCTAAAGAGTTGATTGCACTCATTTCAGAAAAGAAAGAGCTTTCCGAAGATGTTATTGCTGCGCTGGAGAAGGCGATTAAAGAGTTTAAGGAAGTATACCAGACCGTGTAAAAGCAGGATTTCAAATTACAAATTAAAAATTTCAAATCAATGCTTAAATTTAAAAATGACAAAATTGAAACATTTGGCATTTGGAATTCATTTGATATTTGTTATTTTTAATTTGATATTCAGTATAAATATATGGCTTCATCACTCGACATAAAACGCAGAATAAGATCAATTAACTCTACTCGCAAAATAACAAAAGCGATGGAGATGGTTAGTGCTGCCAAAATGCGGCGCGCGGTGGCTAGTGTTTTGGGAATCAGACCATATGCTCACGCTGCTTGGAGTGTGCTGACAAATCTTGCACGAGCTTTTGAATCTTCACAAGAGTATGGTTTTTTGGAAGTGCGCGAAGTGAAAAGTGTTTTGATTGTTGCAGTGACATCAAATCGTGGACTTTGCGGATCATTCAACACTCAAGTTGCCAAGAAAATCAAAGAAGAAATTGCCAATCCTGAAAAATTAAAAATAAATCGAATTGGAAAAAAGAAAATTGAATCAAAAATCAAAGATGAAGATTTGAAAATTGATTTTATTACGATTGGAAAAAAAGGTGAGAGTATGGTGAAAAAAATTTACCCTGTTAAATCCGCCAAAAGCGGTGCGGAGCAATTTAACAGGGTGAACGGTGAAATCGTTGCGGCTTTTGAAGATGGTGGAAAATTTTCAACCGTCGCTGACATCAAGCCACTTTCAAAAATCGTGATGGAAGATTATTTGGCAAAAAAATATGACAAAGTTGTTGTTGTGTACACTGATTATGTCAGTGCAGTAAATCAGCAAACCAGAATTCGCCAGGTTTTGCCTATTTCAAAAATTGATATTGAAAAACAAATTGCTGAAATGGATATTATTGCTAAGGAATATGGATTGGAAGAGCCGATGGTGGAATATAAAATTGAGCCTAGTCCAGAGGAGGTTTTGGAATTTATCATTCCGCGATTGATCGAGATGCAGCTTTTTCACGCAGTTTTGGAATCGCAAGCCTCTGAGCAAAGCGCGCGAATGCTCGCGATGAGAAACGCCACTGATGCGGCTGGAGAAATGAGCGAAGATTTGACTCTGGCATATAATCAAATCAGGCAAGGAAAGATCACGCAGGAAATCGCTGAGATCAGCGCAGGTAGAGCAGCACTTGAATAAATTTGTAAATAAATTATTTTTTAAAATATTATGAAAAACATTGGAAAAATTATCCAAATCATCGGTCCTGTTGTCGACGTGCAGTTTGATGAAAAATTGCCGGAGATTTATAACGCGCTGAACATCAAGACTGGAGAAAATGAACAGATCGTACTGGAAGCTCATCAGCATATGGGTTCTGGAAAAGTCAGAGCTGTTGCCATGGGTCAGACTGATGGACTTCGTCGTGGAATGGAAGTTATTGACACAGGAGCTGCCATTCAAGTTCCAGTTGGGCAAGAAACCTTGGGACGAATGTTCAATCTTTTGGGAGAGGCAATTGATGGAAAACCAAACTTGGAAAGTCCAAAAAAACTTCCGATTCATCGCGACGCGCCAAAATTTGCTGAGCAGGCAACTGAAGCGGAAATTTTTGAAACAGGAATTAAAGTTATTGATCTTATCTGTCCTTTCGTAAAAGGTGGAAAGGTTGGACTTTTCGGTGGTGCAGGTGTTGGAAAAACTGTGGTTATTCAAGAACTTATTCGAAACATTGCGCAAGAGCACGGTGGCTTTTCAGTTTTTGCTGGAGTGGGAGAGAGAACTCGCGAAGGAAATGATCTTTTCCACGAAATGAAAGAATCTGGAGTTTTGGACAAAACAACTTTGGTGTTTGGACAAATGAATGAGCCGCCAGGAGCTCGTCAACGTGTGGCTTTGTCAGCTTTGACAATGGCTGAATATTTCCGCGATCAAGAAAATAAGGACGTGCTTTTGTTTGTGGATAACATTTTTCGTTTTACCCAAGCCGGATCTGAAGTGTCTGCACTCTTAGGACGAATTCCATCAGCAGTGGGATATCAGCCAACTTTGGCTGAAGAAATGGGCAAGCTTCAAGAACGAATTACTTCAACCAAAAATGGTTCGATCACATCTGTGCAAGCAGTGTATGTGCCTGCTGACGATTTGACTGATCCAGCCCCAGCGACAACTTTCGGACATTTGGATTCAACAGTGGTGCTTTCCCGTGGTCTTTCTGAACTTGGAATTTATCCTGCAGTAGATCCACTTGATTCAAGTTCAACAATTTTGGATCCGAACATTGTGGGGCAAGAACATTATGATGTGGCTCGTGGAGTTCAAAGAGTGCTCCAGCGATACAAAGACTTGCAAGACATCATTGCAATTTTGGGAATGGAGGAACTTTCTGATGAAGACAAGGTTTTGGTAACACGAGCACGAAAAATTCAAAAATATCTTTCACAACCATTTTTCGTGGCTGAGCAATTCACTGGTGCTCCTGGGAAATATGTTAAACTTTCCGACACAGTTCGCGGATTCAAAATGCTTCTCGATGGAGAAATGGATGAATATTCAGAACAAGATTTTTATATGAAAGGAAGCATCGATGAAATTAAGAAGTAATATTTCTTAATTTCATAATGACAAATTCCAAATAACAAATATCAAATAAATTTCAAATATCAAATGACTAAAATTTTTTAATTTAAGAATTTGACATTGATTTGAAATTTTTAATTTGATATTTGAAATTTAAAAACGCTTATGTCCAAAAAAATTAATTTCAAGATCGTTACTCCTGAAAAAACAGTCTTTGAAAGCGAGGTTGATCAAATCACGCTTCCTGTGACTGATGGGGAAGTGACGATTATGCCTGATCATCGCAGCTATATTGCTTCACTAAAAGCTGGCGAGGTTATGTTTAAGGTTGATGGAAAAGAAACTTTGCTGGTTGTTTCAAGTGGCTTTGTGGAATTTAACAACAACACATTGGTTGTGCTGGCTGACACAGCTGAAGCTGCTGGCGAGATTGATGTTGCTAGAGCCGAAGAAGCCAGAAAACGAGCAGAGGCACTCAAAAATGAAAAAATAACAATGAATGAAATGGAATATGCGCGAGTAGCTGCCGCTATTGAAAAAGAAGCAGCACGTGTTCGAGTTGCTAGAAAACACCATTCAAGAGGCGGAATTAAGATAGATTAAAATGTCTTGACCCGTCACTCGCGAGTGACAGGTCTTGCCAAAAAACAAAATAGCGAGCAGAATAGATGTTATTGCTGGTAAAATGGCAAATATGAATATTAACGTTTTTTTATGAAATTTTTTCAATTACTCAAAATCTTACTATTTGGGCCAAAAGTCACAGAAAATGAAAAAACAATCAGGGAATTTCCTGTTGATGATCAATTTGAAGCTGTTGGACAAGAATTAAAAGAAACCATAAAAAGATTATATGGCGGTCGCTCCTTGCGTATTCGTGCTGTTGATGCTGGTTCTACTAATGCTGAAGAGATTGAATTCACAGCCTTAAATAACGCTTATTATGACATTGACCGTTTCGGCCTTTCTTTTGTGGCGTCTCCGCGTCATTGCGATATGCTTTTTGTTTCAGGTCCAGTGACTCGAAATTTGGAAAATGCGCTCAAAACAACCTATGAAGCTGCTCCTAGTCCTTGCATTGTGGTCGCCCTTGGCGATGGAGCAATTGATGGAGGAATCTGGAAAGACTCTTATGCTGTGGTTGGTGGGGTTGATAAAGTTATTCCTGTGCATATTCGTATCCCTGGAAATCCTCCTCGTCCTATTGAAATTTTGCGCGGAGTGCTTGGCGCCCTTAATCAGAAAAATTTTTAATAAAATCCTATGACGATAGACACTTTAGCTTTCGGTTTTTTTGTTTATTTTTTTGGCTTATTTTTTGCAGGATGTTTTGCGCTTTTTGGTGGACAATGGAAAAAATCCATTCAACTTTTTGTGTTGGTAAATGTTATAGGTTTTCTAACCGGAATCTTATATTTGTTTAATTTTGCTCCGAAGGAAATCATTTTGGCTTCCTGGAATTGGCTTTTTGATTTTGCGCCAACGATTAATCTTTTGAGCGCAATTTTCTTTACCGTTATTAGTGGTGTGTCAGCTTTGGTGGGAATGTATAGTATGCGATATCTGCAGCTTTATAAGGAAACTTATAATCCTGCACTTACGCAATTTTTGACAGTAGTTTTTGTTTTGGGAATGCAGGGAGTGCTTTTGGCCAATAATTCTCTTGCGTTTATGTTTTTTTGGGAAGTGATGAGTATTTCCTCTTTCTTTTTGGTTATGGCTGACAAAACTTCCCAGTCAGTTCGTGCAGCTTTCTTGTATTTTATTATGACGCATCTTGGAGCCTCAGCAATTTTGGGAGGTTTTTTGATTTTAAGTGGCGGTAATTTGTTTTTTGATTTTGCTGACATTGCTGTTTTGTCAGCAAATCTTTCGCCGGTACTAATTGTGCTTACGTTTTTGTTATTTTTGTTTGGTTTTGGATCAAAGGCAGGACTTGTTCCTTTTCATGTTTGGCTTCCCGAAGCGCATCCTCAAGCTCCAAGCAACATCTCGGCTTTGATGTCGGGTCTTATGCTTAAGGTCGCAATTTTTGGTTTTATTAAAATAGTTTTTGCAATGACAAATTTGCCTGATTGGGCGGGACTTGTTGTTATTGTGCTTGGACTTCTTTCTGCAATTGTCGGTGTGCTATACGCGATTGTTGAGAGAGATATGAAGCGCGCTTTTGCTTATAGTAGTATTGAAAATATGGGAATTATTTTTACAATGCTTGGAATTTCAATATATCTTTTGTCGCAAAGTGCTGATGACAGCATTGTGGTGGTTTCAAATATTATTGTGGTGTTTGCTATTTTTCACGCCATAAATCATGCGCTTTTCAAAACTGCACTTTTCTTGAGTAGTGGCATTGCAATTAGTCGTTTTCATTCTAAGAGTCTTGAAGTTATGGGTGGCTTGGCTAAGATTATGCCATTTTTTTCGTTTGCATTTTTGATTGCGATTTTGTCTGCAGCTCCACTTCCTCCATTTGGAACATTTTATGGCGAATGGGGATTAATTCAAAATGCAATCGGTTTGCTTCATAGTCCACTGCTTAGTTCTGTTGCGATGTTGGTTATTTTTGGCAGTATCGCACTGATGGGTCTTATCAGTGGATTGGCTGTGTTTGCTATGATTAAAATTTTTGGTATTTCAATGCTTGGACTTTCGCGCAGTGCGCACATTGATGAAAGATCTGAAAAAAATGATTTTCTGCTCAGTGTTCCTGTAATGATGCTTGGGCTTGGCGTGCTGGTTTTGGGTATTTTTGCAAAACCTATTATCAGTTGGCTAAATGGATATGGAAATGTTTTAGCGACCTCAACTTCTGCTGAGTCAACAAGTGCAATCACGAGTCATCTTTCCTCATCGATGGTGTTTCTGATTTTTGTTATTTTCTTGGCGCTGACGTATGCGTTGTATAATTTTTTTGGTAAAAATGTTTCAGAAAGAGAATATAAAACTTGGGATTGCGGACAACCAATTGATGCAACGATGCAATATTCCGCCACGGCTTTTTCTGGTCCGATTAGATTTTTCTTTTTACATTTATTGGGAAGAGACAAAGTTTTGAAGTCAGCGGCCGTTGTTGAAACCAACCATTGGATTCGCAAATACACGTTTTCTTTGTCACTTAGATCTGTGTGGAAAGATAAGTTGTATCAACCAATTGCCGGCATTTTGAATTTTCTGGCGCAGCGTGCTCGTGTGATTCAAGGTGGTCGCATTCAATATTATTTGCTTTTTGTTTTGGGCACATTAATTGTCACATTAATTATAGTTTTATGAATCCAATCTTAGCAACATTATTACAGGGATTTTTTGTTATTTTAATCGCGCCGTTTGCTTCCGGTTTGGTACGGTTTTGCAAAGCGCGACTTCAGGGGCGCAATGGCGCATCTCCTTTTTTGCCATATTACACATTTGCCACACTTTTTAAAAAGCAAATGGTCATTTCAACTGCAACCTCTTGGGTTTTCCGCGCCGTGCCTTTTGTGGTTTTCTCAACTTCAATAGCGCTGGCTTTTATTTTGCCACTACTTTTTGTCGGTGGAAAACTTGCAAGTATGAGCGACTTTTTGTTGGTTGGTGGGATTTTGATGATTGGCTCAATATTCTTGGTGCTGGGTGGGCTTGATCCGGGGAGCGCTTTTGGTGGGATGGGTTCAAGTCGCGAGATGACTATTGCTGCACTTGTTGAACCGACAATTATTATGGTTTTTGCTGCGATGAGTTTCGTGGGAGGCACATTTGCTATAGATGGAATGATGGGGCAGCAACTTGTTTTTTCTCATCCATATTTATTGCTTTCAGTTTTTGCTTTTTTATTGGTAACCTTGGCTGAAAATGCGCGTTACCCTGTGGACAACCCAGCAACTCATCTTGAGCTGACAATGGTTCACGAAGCAATGATTTTGGAATATTCCGGCGCTTATTTGGCTATGCTTGAATATGCCAGTGCGATTAAATTGACTGTATTTGCCATTTTACTTTCAAATTTTATTTTTCCTGAAACTGTTATAGCTGTTGGAGGAGCTTCTGTTTTGGTGGCAAGTATCGTTGCTATTTTATTCGGAGTTGTCAAGGTTGTTGCTATGATGGGACTCTTGGCACTACTTGAAAGTGTGGTTGTTAAAATGAGATTTTATCGAATGCAGGAATATATGTCGATTGCTTTTTTCACGGCAATGTTTGGAATGCTCATTGCTATTTTTTCAGCTGTTATTAATGTTGATATTGAATATCACACATTGTTTGCAGCATTGGCTGTGTTTTTTGTGATACTTTTGTTTGGTCGTGCTCGCTCACAAGTGATGCTTAGATATTATGCGTTTTCTTCACTTAGCATTGCCGGGATCGCGCTCGGACTTTCTTTTATTTTAGGAGAAGAAGAAAAAAAACATTTGTGGTTGTTTGCGACTGTAACCATATTAATCAAGGCAATAATAATTCCAATTGTGGTCAGGTATGCTCAAAGAAAACACAAGGAGCTTATAAGTTCGCCATCATTTTTGCGTCCCGCTTCGAGTTATTTTGTGGCAGTTGTTATTCTGGGAGCAACATTTTTTGTGATGAAGCAAACTCCAATTGTTGGCGTGGTTGAATTCGACACCCTTTTGTTTGCTTCAATAGCACTTGTTGGATTAGGATTGGCAACGATGATAGTGCATCGTAATATTTTTTCTCAAATTTTGGGATTACTTATTATTGAAAATGGCATAACTGTTTTTACCTTGGTAACAGTAAAATCATTGCCGCTGCTGATTGAGCTTGGTGTTTTTATTATTATTGTCGCAAGTGCGTTTATTTTATCAATTCTAGGTTCGCGCATCAGGGAATTTCATGGTTCTTCTGATACTGAAGACCTGCGTAATTTAACCGAGTAATAAATTCACCCGGTTAAATAATTTTGAGTGCAAAATTAAGATTTGAATTGGTAAAAAGTGAAATGATGTTTATAAATTAATTTTTTTAATAGAATAAGATTAGATTTTTAAAGAAAATTCAAATCTTATTTAACTGGGTAAATGACTCCAATTATCACAATCATCATCATCCTTATTGCAACAGCTTTCGTGATTTTTCTTAAAAAAGAAAAGCATATTCGCCAGAGCAGTCTTTTGTTTGCACTCGCTGCAGGAATTTCAGTTTTTGCGATGTCTTTGCCGGTGCTTTTCCAAACTACCACTGCTTGGTCTAATGGTGTGTGGTTGATGGATAATTTTTCAGCTTTGATGGCAACGCTGGTCGCTTTTGTGTATATGTCTGCTGCCATTGTGAGCTTTCGCTATATTGGACATGAATATGAAGAAAAGATTTTAACACTCAACGACCTCAAACTTTATTTTGGATTGTTTCATATCTTTGCACTTTGTATGATGATTACGGTTATGGCTAACAATGCACTTTTGCTTTGGATGACACTTGAAGGCACAACACTCTCCTCAACATTTTTGGTTGGACTTTATCGCAAAAAAACATCAGCTGAAGCTGCTTGGAAATATATTATTATTTGTTCAACAGGAATAAGCCTGGGCTTGCTTGGAATTTTATTGTTAGGTTATGGTTCATCGTTGGCCAATATAGGCGGCAGTGATATTTTTACGCTGACAAGTTTGGCGGAAAATGCTCACTTACTTTCTCCTGACATTGTCAGATGGGCTTTTGTTTTTATTTTTATTGGTTTTGGAGCAAAGCTTGGTTTGGTCCCAATGCATATCTGGCTAGCTGATGCTCATAGTAATGCACCTTCCCCAATTTCAGGTCTTTTTTCTGGAATTTTGCTTAACATTGCGCTGTATGGAATTATTCGTTTCAGGTTTATTACCGATTTAACTTTGGGTAGCAATGAATGGACGGGACATTTGTTTTTGTTTTTTGGATTCATTTCAATCATAGTGCCTGCTTTTATGATGTTGGTGCAGAGCAATTACAAAAGAATGTTGGCCTATTCCAGTGTGGAACATATGGGCATCATCACTTTTGCGCTGGCATTGTCTCCAATTGGCGCTCTGGCGGCCGTTATTCATATGATTGGACATACGCTTACCAAATCGATGCTTTTCTTCGGAGCGGGCGAAATATTGATCAATTACAAAACAACCCAGACGGAAAAAATAAAAGGCTTGATGAAAAAAGCCCCTTTCACAGCAATATTGTTTTTGTTTGGTATTTTGTCGATCATTGCGCTTCCTCCGTCAATTTTGTTTGTAAGTGAATATACAATGTTTACTAGTGCTTTTGCACTGCATCCATTTTTGTCATTGCTTATTTTTGCAGCCTTAAGTGTGATTGCATACGCAATGCTTCGCTCAACAATCGGAATGTTTTTTTCTGAAGGGGAAGACATCACGTCTTTAGGGAATAGAGAAAAATGGAATCTTACGCACTGGGTAATGATTGTGCAATTGATTTTGGTTGTTGGACTAACCTTCTTTTTCTCATCAGCCGACGGACTTAAATTTATTGATTTGATCGCTAAAGATATAATATACATTGCACAGTAGTGCAAAATTACTAATTTCTAATATCAAATTTCCAACAAAATTTCAAATGCTTGAATTCAAAATTTGGGAATTGGGCATTAAAATTTTTATTAGGAATTGGAAATTGGGAATTAGAAATTTATTTTTATAAAATTATTATGAACATTCAAGAAATTTTAAAAAAAATATCAGAAGTTAAAATTGTGGAGATTAAAAACAATACTGTTTTTGCAACAGTTTCGCGAGAAGATTTGGCGCGTGTTTCAACATCGCTTGTTGATGAACACAAATTATTTTTGTCTTCTTTGTATGGCACGGATAACCGCAAAGAAAATCAGACTTTTGGTGTGAATGTGATTTTCGGAGATGATGCGAATCATCAATGGTTAAGGTTGTCAGCAAGTTTGCCGGAAAATGATCCAAGCTATCCCTCAATCACGAGAACAATTATGGCTGCGCATTGGTATGAGCGATATATGCAAGATATGTTTGGTGTCATTGCTGTTGGTCATCCAGATCCAAGAAGATTAGTAAATCATGAAAATATTCCAGAAGGGACGCATCCACTTCGAAAAGATTTTGCTGTTAATACTAAACTTGAAAAGGCTAATGTTCCATATCCAATGCATCATATTGAGGGTGAAGGAATTTTTGAGATTCCAGTGGGGCCCATTCACGCAGGAATTATCGAACCGGGGCATTTTCGCTTTAATGTTGCGGGAGAAAGGATTTTAACTTTGGAAGGAAAATTGTTTTTCACACACAAGGGAGTTGAAAAATTGATGGAAGGAAAAAATCCCAAAGATGCTTTGCCATACGTCGAAGGAATTTCTGGCGATATGGCAGCTTCTCATTGTCTTGCATATGTTCAAGCAATCGAAACTATTTCAAATTGCAATGTAACTGATCGCGCAAAAATGTTGCGCACACTTGTTTTGGAACTCGAAAGATTGACGATGCATATTCACGACCTGGCCAATATTGGCGGAATGGGAACAGGGTATAGCTTTATTGCGGCCAATGGTTTTCGGATTAAGGAAAGAATGATGCGCCTTTCTGATGATATTTTTGGTAATCGTTTTTGGCGAGAATTCATCACTATCGGCGGTGTTACAAAGGATTTAAATGATTTGCAACTGAAAAAAATTCTGGAAATCTCCAAAGATGCATATTTTGAAATGAATAAAATTGTTATGTTGGCGCTTGCCAGCGATGGTTTTCTTGATCGTATGCAAACAACCGGTGTGCTTGGACAGGAAGCGGCAAGAGCCTTTGGCGCGCTTGGAATTGCTGCTCGCGGGTCAGGACTTGATCGCGACGTGCGGCGTGATCATCCCTATGCTGCTTATCAAAAATATCCAACAACTGTTTCTTTGAAAAAAAAGGGAGATGTGCACTCACGTTATTTGGTGCGTATTGAAGAAATGAAAGTGTCAATTGATTTTATTGAAAAAATTATCGCTGAAATGGAAACGGGGGATGTTTCTGTTCCTGTTGAAATTAAGGATGGATATGCAATTAGCGCCGTGGAATCTTGGCGTGGAGAAATTTTGTGCGCACTTGAAATTAAAAATGGTGTTATTGAGCGATGTTTTCCACGTGATCCATCATTTTGCAATTGGGCACTTTTCGGTATTATGGGGCCAGGCAACATCGTGCCAGATTTTCCTCTTATCAATAAATCACTGAACCTATCATATTCCGGAACTGACTTATAAAAATAGGTATTGACATAGATGGAATTCCAGAGTAAAGTTTGTAGTTGTGTGTAAAAATATAGGCAATGATGTTTTTTAAAAATATAGAATTTAATCACAAAACTAGGAGGGGTAAATGAATCGAAAAAAAGGTGTTGTTTTTTACGACGACGAATTTTTTGGAAATCCAGAGTATGATGATGAAAAATGTTATGTTAGTCGTACAGCACGCATAACAGGAAAAGTCATTCTTGAGCACGATGTGATTGTTTGTCCGCATGTATCTATCAGAGCTGATGAAGGATCCCCTTTTAAAATCTGCAAGGGAACAAGTATTCAAGATTCTGTAATTTTACATGGACTTCATGGGAGGTTTGTCGAAGATGAAAAGGGTATTGGATATTCTATTCTTATAGGTTCACACTGTACTGTTGCGCATAGAGCAACTGTGCATGGACCAACTAAAATTGGCAAAAAAACATTTGTGGGATTTCATGCGATAGTGCATAGTTCAGAGGTTGGAAGAAATTGCTATATTGGTAGTGGCGCGATCATTGAAAATGTTATTATTGCAGATGAAAGGTTTGTGCGAAGTGGAATGGTTGTTGATTGTCAAAGCATTGCGGATAGCTTACCTATGGTTAATGAGAAACAGAAAGAATTTAATAAAGCCGTTGTTGATCATAATAAAGAATTGGTAAAAATTTACCATGAAAGGAGAAGTAAGAGAAAACATCTGGAAGATACATAATATAAAGATGAGATATAATAAAAGGCGAAATCGATAGCTTATCGATGACGCCTTTTTTCTTTTCCAAAAAAAGTGTGGTATAATTTCGTTATTGATAATTAAAAAAATCCCAGTTAAATAATTTGCTACGCAAAATTTAACGGGACAAGTAAAAATGGAAACAAAAGAAACATTTATCAAGTGTTGTAAGCTTGATGGAAAACACAAAAAAGTATTTGTAATTTTAATCAGTGTTATTTTCTTGGCAATTGCAGTTCTTTCAATTGCAGCTGCTGGTTGGAAAATGCATGAAAGAAGAGGTGATGTAAATTTGGGAATTAAATATGATGGCAGTGGAATGATGAATAGAGGCGGAGTAGTTTATCCTTCACCAAGAATTGAAAATCAATTTATAATCCCCGAGGATGCTGCAAAAAGTGGCGAACTTGCGATTATGGTAAGTGATTTGGAGGCTGCAAAAAAGGTTGTTTCCGCAGTGGCAACAAAAAATGGAGGAGTCGTTTATTCAACAGCAATTTCATATTCTGGAAGCAAATTGAAAAATGGCTCAATTGTGGTTCAAATTCCGGTGGAGAAATTTGATGCAACATTTGCAAATCTTAAAACTGTTGGAAGCAAAATCATCAAAGAATCAACTCAACAAATTGCACCAAGAAATGCATATATTATGCCAATGGCTGCTCAGGAAAAAGTCGTTGCTGATCAAGATTCCGTGTCTTCCGATTCAGCAACATCATCAATTGAGCCTATGATTTATCCTGCACCGCAGCAAGTTTCGCAAAACAAAGGATATATCAGAGTTATCTTTGCTGATTATGGAAAAAGTAATATTGCTGGCAACATTGCGAATGATAATAATTTCTTGCAAGGCAGTCGCGGTTTGTGGGTTGCGCTTGGAGCAAAAATATTATTGCTGCTAGTTTTGTTTGTGCTTTTGATTGTTATGCTTAAAAGAATTTTCCGCAATTTGCGCGCTGCTCGGGTTGCCAAAAAAGCTAAGACTACTACTCATCACGTGCACATTGTTCGTCAAATGCCAAAAACACGTCAGCGTGTGGTGCGTATCGCCAAGAAAAAATAGTTTCACTTTTATAACATGCACCCTCCGGGTATATATTGTCCGGACAAAATTAAAAATTTTGAAGGACAATTAAAAAAGCCCGTGCATTAGCGCGGGCTTTTATAATTTCTATTTTTTTTGATTTAATTCGTTCTTAGCGATTCTGGTAATGTCATTGCAGCACCTTTTTCAACATCGATACTGCATTGAAGTGCTGTGTACATATTGAAACCAGCTTTCATTGATCTTTTATGATGAAACCTTCTTCCGGTCTCAACTTCAAGGCACTTAATACGAAAATTTTTCAACTCTCCTTCCGGCATAGCATTTATTTTTTCAGCTCTTTCCCTGTATTGCTCATCAACTTCAAAATTGGTAATCAATTTTTTTGGCAAGTCGGAAGAATTTGGATGACGAACTGGTTGTAAACACATAGTGTACCTCCTTGTTTTTTTGTTGTTAAAGATGATTTAATATATTTCCTGTGCCCCGTGATGAGCGCAGCAAATTTTACGGGGTGCCCAAAGAGAGATTCGAACTCTCATGGCTTGCGCCACACGATTTTGAGTCGTGCGTGTATACCAGTTCCACCATTTGGGCTTTTTGCCTAAAACAAGGCCTAATTTCATCAAAAGTACTCTCTAATGATAAATGATTGAAATTGAATTGTCAATGTGATACAATAACTGAAGACAGGCAAATCTTTCATATAACATACAACATATAACATATAACAAAAAGGCGGTTGACTCTGAGTGAGGGAATGCTACATGTTATATGATATATGCTACATGACCGATGGCTAAAATTATTTCACTGATAAATCAAAAAGGCGGAGTGGGCAAAACCACTACCGCTATTAATATTGCAACTTACTTGGCTTCAATGGGTAAGTTGGTGCTCTTGGTTGATCTTGATCCACAAGGAAATGCATCTTCTGGTCTTGGAGTTGATATTCGTAATTTGGAGAAAGGCTTGTATAGCACGCTAGTTGGAGGCGAACACCCGCGAAATGTTATTATTAGAGCTGAAGAGGCGGGGCATGATCTTTTGCCAAGTTCACAAGATTTGGCAGGAGCGGGGGTTGAAATGGTGCACTTTGATAATCGCGAATTTAAATTGTATGATGTTTTGCGACAGATTCGCACAGATTATGACTATATCATTATTGATAGTCCGCCAAGTTTGGGATTATTGACGATAAATGGACTTGTGGCGAGTGATGAAGTGCTTATCCCAGTGCAGACCGAATATTACGCCTTGGAGGGCTTGAGTCAGCTCCTGCAGACAATTGAGCTTGTACAAAAACATTTGCAACCTAATTTAAAAATCATGGGTGCGGTGCTAACAATGTATGACCGCAGAAACAGATTGGCTCGTCAGGTTGTTAAAGAAATGCGCAATCATTTCCCAGGGCATGTTTTTGAAAGTGTGATTCCGCGCTCCGTGAGATTGGCTGAAGCACCTAGCTATGGAAAATCAATTCTCAGTTTCGATGGGCTTTCCAAAGGAGCAAGATCATATAAAAACCTCGTTAAAGAAATGGTCGCAAGGGATGATGAGGAAAAACGCAATAAAATATGAAATATTTTATAAATTTTAAATTATAAATTTGAAATTTTAAATCAATTTTAAATATTGAAATGTTTTAATGATTATTTGAAGATTTGTTCATTTATCATTCATTTTAAATTTAAAACTTAAAATTTAAAATTAATTTTGTTATGTCTCAACAATTCGGTCTTGGTAGAGGATTATCATCTTTGATTCCAAGCAAACAACCAGCCCAAGCATCTTCGCAAACATTTCAAAATGCTGAAGAATTTTCCAAAAGAACAGTTAGCGCGGGCGACGAATCAATTCGTGGCGATAATTTTGTGATGGAAGTAGATGTGAGTCTTATTGTGGCAAATCCTCATCAACCAAGAAATCTTTTTGATGACGAAAAACTTGAAAATCTTGCACAATCGATAAAGATGCACGGAATCATTCAGCCTCTTATTGTCAGCAAAAAAGGTAATCTGTATGAACTTATTGCTGGAGAGCGTCGCTTTCAAGCTTCAAAAATTGTTGGACTCAAAAAAGTTCCTGTGATTATTAGAGAAGCTAGCGAGCTGCAAAAACTTGAACTTGCAATCATTGAAAACATTCAAAGACATGATTTAAACGCAATTGAAGAGGGGAGAGCATATCAAAAACTTGCGGATGAGTATCAAATGAACCAAGAAGAAGTGGCAGCAAAAATGGGCAAAAGCAGAAGTTTGGTGGCCAACAAAATTCGTCTGTTAAATCTTCCTATCGAAGTTCAAAAAGGTTTGATTGATGGAAAAATAACTGAAGGTCATGCTAAAACGATTTTGTCTCTTGATAATCCTGAAAAACAGCGCGCACTGTATGAATTGATTTTAAAAAGCAATTTAACTGTTAGGCAAGCAGAAGAAAAAACAAAAGAAGTTTCAGTAAAATCGTATAACCGTAGTAAGAGCATTGATCCTGAAGTTAAAAAATTGGAAGAAGAATTAGTTGGAATGCTTGGCACCAAGGTTCGGGTTAATAAATCCGGAGACGGCGGAAAGATTGTGATTGAATATTATTCTCGAGAGGATTTGGATTCGCTTTTAGAAAAGATGTCACATTCCCAGTAGTAACTTATGATTCTTATAAAAAAATAAACCCTCCTGGGTTTATTTTTTTATTGAATAAATTTTTGTATTTCATTAACTATTGGCGGCGGTTATTTTTTTCAACTCTCTTCTGATATGTGATTTGGCGGCGGAAGTTTTGACGAATTTGAGCCAATCTTGATTTGGATTTTTGCGATCTTTGGATGTTAAAATCTCAACAACCTCTCCATTTCTAATGTAATGATCCAGCGGAACCATTTTGCCGTCAATTTTTGCGCCAACTGCATGGTTTCCAATTTCGCCGTGAATTGCATAGGCAAAATCAACCGGAGTTGCTTCTTCTGGAAGTTCGATAATATCTCCTTGTGGAGTAAAAGCAAAAATATGATTTTTGAAAAAATCTATTTGCAGGCTTTGCATAAATTCTTCATCATCTCGACCAATTTCATTTTGCCATTCGCGAAGTTGTTTGACCCATTCAATTTCTTTTTCTGGCACACCTTTTTTTGTTTTGAAAAGGAAGTCTTTCCAGTTCTTCTTTTTCTTTTCGCTATAAATCCAATGGGCTGCGATTCCAAATTCTGCTTCAGAATGCATTTTTTGAGTTCGAATCTGAACTTCAATGATTTTTCCATCTGGACCGAAAACCGTTGTGTGGATTGATTGGTAGCCATTTGGTTTCGGAAGAGAAATGTAATCTTTGATTCTTCCAATCATCGGGCGATATTTTTTGTGAACAATACCAAGTGTTTCATAACAATCAGCAACTTCCTGAACAATAATTCGAACTGCGGCAAGATCATAAATTCTTGTTATGTCCATATCGTGCTTTTGCAGTTTCAGAAAAAGACTGTAAATGCTTTTCGCTCTACCATTTGTTTCAATGATGGTTATTCCTTCTTTTTTCATTTCAAACTCAATTTCTTTGATAGCCTGAATGACATTCTTTTCCTTTTCTTTGTAATGTTTCTCTTCCAAATCCTTGACTAGAAAATAGTTTTTTTCATCAAGAAATCTGAAGGACAAGTCTTGCAACTGCGATTTCATTTCTCCCATTCCAAGCCTGTTTGCAATTGGAGCAAAAACCTCCATCGTTTCGCGTGCGATTCGAAGTTGTTTTTCCGGCGGATTAAATTCTAATGTCTGCATATTATGCAGGCGATCTGCCAACTTGATAATTACCACGCGAATGTCGCTTGCCATCGCCAAAATCATCTTCCTTAGATTTTCCAAGAAATATTCCTCGTGAGAACCTCTCAGTTTTATTTTTCCAAGCTTGGTGACGCCATCAACCATTGCAGCAATTTCACTGCCAAAGTTTTTTTCAACTTCTTCAAGCGTTATAGTTGTATCCTCCGGAACATCATGCAAAAGACCTGCGGCAATTGTTTTGCCGCCCATTCCTATTTCTGCTAAAATTTTTGCCACCGCAATTGGGTGTTGAGAATATTCCTCGCCAGAATTTCTCTTTTGTCCGGCGTGAGCTTTAACAGCAAAATCATAGGCTTTGGCTATAACCTTTTTTCGCGCATCCGAAGGCGGATTTCGCAGCGCACCAATAATATCTTCAAGAGTTAAGTTTTCCATAACGTGTAATACACTCCAAGAATTTTAATATTTTTAGTATATCAATTATGTGCTATAAAAGCAAAAAAAACAGAGAAGACTCTGTTTTTTTTTGATATCGTATAGGTTCTTAAGAAACAAGCTTTGAATTTTTTGTTTGTCTGTTTTCTTTTTGGCCAATTGTTGGCGACAGCGACTCTTTGAGCTTTTGGATATTGAGCATTCATCCAAAAGCGTGCCAAAAAGGAAATAGGCAAACAAAAAATTAAGCGTTGCATTCAGCATTTAAAACCATACATTGCGCGTAGTCCATTTTTGAGATAGACGATTCTCTATTCTTTTGCGTCAAATGTTTTTCCACACTCCTTGTTTGAGCATTTGGTTTTTCCTTTGGCAGCAAAAGCAAGTGGTTGTCCACAAGATGGACACATTTCTCCCGTAGGCTTGTTCCACATCACGAAGTCACAAGCTGGATATTTGTTGCAACCATAAAACATCTTGCCTTTTTTGGATTTGCGTTCAATAATATCTCCCTTTTGACACTTGGGACATTTAACTCCGGTTTTTTTCTCAATATTCATAATGTTTTTGCATTCTGGATATTTTGAGCAACCCAAAAATGGACCGAATCTTCCGCGTTTGACAACCATTGGTGCTCCACATTTGTCACAAATAACCCCGGAATTTTCTTCATCCTCCTTTTTTTCACTGTCGGTTTTTTCAGTATATTTACAAGTTGGATAATTGCTGCAAGCGATAAATTTTCCAAAGCGTCCAAATTTCATAACTAATTCTGCTCCGCAAGTAGGGCAGGGTCGATCAAGTTTTTCCACCAAATCTTCTTTTTTGACACTGTCAGTTTTTTCTTCAAGCAATTTGTGAAATGGTCCATAAAAATCTCGAATTACCGGAACCCAAGGCTTGTTTCCTTCGGCAATTTCATCAAAACTTTTTTCAATAGTTGCAGTAAAATCGATGCCGACAATTTCTGGAAAATGCTCAACCAAAAGGTCATTAACTGGAAAACCAATTTCCAGAGGAAACAATCTCTTATCTTCATTTTTATCAACATATTTGCGGTCAATAATAGTTGAAATGGTTGGTGCATAAGTTGAAGGTCGGCCAATTCCGTGTTCTTCCAAAACCTTAACCAATGTTGCTTCATTATATCGTGGTGGGGCAGAGGTAAATTTTTGCAATGGCAAAACCTCCAAAGCAGAAAGCGGATCTCCCTTTTTTAGTTCTGGCAAAAATGATTCAGCTTGCGCCGCTCTGTTTTCGTATACTTTCAAAAAACCATCAAAAACAACGGTTGAGCCAGATGCTCGCAGCAAGAATTTATTTTTCTTTCCGGCAGCTTCGATGTCAGCTTTAACAGAATTTAATTTTGCGTTTTGCATTTGGCAAGCAATCATTCGGTTCCAAATGAGGCGGTATAATTTGTATTGATTGGTTTCCAAAAGCGGCATCAGCTCATCAGGAGTTTTTTCCGGATCAGTTGGACGGATAGCTTCGTGAGCTTCTTGCGCGCTTTTTGATTTTGTTTTGAAATAGCGAGGACTTTCCAATGAATAATTTTTACCAAATTCTTTTTCAATTATTTTTTTTGCGCTCATTAAAGATTCCAATGACAGATTCATACTGTCAGTTCGCATATATGTGATGTAACCTTCTTCATAAAGTTTTTGCGCCGTCATCATTGTTTGCTTGGCTGAAAAACCAAAACTGCTGATGGCAGCTTGTTGCAAAGTCGAAGTAGTAAAAGGGGCGGAAGGACTTCGCATCGTTTCTTTTTTCTCAACTGACAAAACTTGATATTTCGCATCTTTGAGTTCACTGGTAATCTGCTCGGCTGTTTTCTTGTTGGCAATGACACTTTTTTTGGTTTTATAATCTCCGGTAAAAAGTTTTAACGTGATGGTTTGTTCAATTTTTTCTCCATTTTGCTCCAGTAAATTGGCTTCAAATTCATCGTTAGTTTTTTCTTTTTTCACCCTGTTAAATTGCTTCGCACCGGCGACCCCGCCGGATTTAACAGGGTGAAGTTTGGCAGAAATTGTCCAAAATTCTTCAGCAACAAAAGCTTGAATTTCTCGTTCGCGCTCAACAATAAAGCGCAGCGCTACTGATTGCACGCGTCCAGCGGAAAGTCCGCGACGAATTTTTTTCCACAAAAATGGAGAAAGTTCATATCCAACCAATCGATCAAGCACGCGCCGTGCCTGCTGAGCGTCAACCAAATTTATATCTATCTCTCTCGGAGTTTCTAATGCTTTCAAAATTGCATTTTTTGTAATTTCATGAAAAACAATACGAGAATATGGTTTTTTGTTTTTCTTATCTAATCCTAACGCTTCAACCAAGTGCCAAGCAATCGCTTCTCCTTCGCGGTCTTCATCGGAAGCTAGAATAACTTCATCAGCTTTCTTGGAGAGTTTCAAAAGTTCAGCCACCTTGATGCGCGCTTTGTCTGGAATTTCATAGCTTGGTGTGAAATCTTTTTCAATATCCACCCCCATCCCACTTTTTGGCAAATCACGCACATGACCAAAAGAAGATTTCACTGTGAAACCTTTACCCAAAAATTTTGTTATAGTCTTTGCTTTAGTAGGAGACTCTACGATTATTAGCTTCATTTTAATAAGTTTTTAAAGTTTATAAGGTTTTTAAAGTTTATAAAGTAGAATGCATTTTTACTTTATAAACTTGATGAACTTTACGAACTTTATGATTATAATGATGAAATATTTTCGATTCTTGCTTTATAACTTTATAAACTTTATGAACTTTATAACTTTATAACTTTATATAATTCTGTCCTCCGACGTTCTTGATTGCGCCTTTTATTTCCATCATTGCGAGTATTGAGGAAATGGTCGATGTCTCAAGTTTAGTCAGTTTTGATATTCTGTCAATGTGGAGGCTTTCGTGGGAAAGAACTGTGTGCACTATTTTTTCATCATCTGTCAGGTCAAAAACTTTTGCTTCAAGAGGTATTTTTTTGCCGCTTTCGATTCGCAGTTCGGTTAAAATGTCGCCCACACAAGTTGCAAGTTTAGCTCCAGCTTTAATGAGTAGATGTGTTCCTGTTGACTGGGGCGAAAAGATTGATCCCGGCACGGCAAAAACATCGCGATTATAATCCAAGGCCAAGTTGGCAGTAATAAGACTACCGCTTTTTTCTGCGGCTTCAACAACCAATGTGCCAAGACTCATTCCAGCCATAATGCGATTACGCATAGGGAATGTTCCAACAGTAGCAGATGTTTTAACTGGAAATTCGCTAATCAAAAGTCCGCCACCTTTAATAATGTCTTCGGAAAGTTGAAAGTTGGTGCGCGGCGAGATGCTTTCGGCGTCCAAGCTGTTTCCGAGCACGGCAATCGTTCTTCCTTTGACCTCAAGCGCTCCAGAGTGGGCCATAGCATCGATTCCAAAGGCAAGACCACTAACAACACAAATGCCACTGTCGGCCAAGTCTCTGGCAAATCCACGGGCAACATCGTTGCCATATTCTGTCAATTTTCGCGACCCAACAATAGCAACCAACGGAAAGTCAAGGCAGGTCAAATCTCCCTTCATATATATAAGATAAGGATTGTCTGGAATTTGCTTGAGCAGGGCGGGGTAGTGAGGGTCATCAAGTCCAATGGCGAGAATGTTTTCCTTTTCCAATTTTTCCCATTCTTTTTCAATATCAATAAGAGGTCTTTGCTCGACAATTTTTTGTGCAATTTTTTCTCCGATACCAGATTTCAAAAGTTCCTCGCGAGACGCTTGCCAAACTTGCTCTGCGTTTTCAAAAAAACTCATCAACAATTTCATTTTTTGATTCCCAAGTCCGTAAATTGTATTCAAAGCGTTTAAGTGTTTCATTTATCAAGAATATCCTATCTTGAAATATTTGACAATTATCAAAAATTCTTGTGTGATTTTTTGGCTCTATATAAGCAAGAAACAGCACTCCATTGACTTTTTGCTAAAAAAGGAGTATAATGGATGTATAAGGTGGTTGACTCAAATTTGCTCTTTTGCAATAAAGACAGTTCTTTTAGGGAGTTGTCTCTTGTTGTTTTAGGAGGGGGTAACTGTTCTTTTAACTAAATCAGTTTGATTGAAATAATATCAAACTGGAAAGGGAAGGTGAGGGCTATGCTTGCTATTATAATTGCAATCTGTTTCTTGCTACTTTTCCTTTTTCTGCATTGGCTTTGTAATCTTCTTGAGTCAACCAAGTGCAGGAAATTTTCCAGAAGGCTTTTCGAATCCTTGGAAATTGCTATTGCTGTAATGATAACAATGATAACAAGGGGTCGGTAATGGTAAGCTGGAAAACAACAAAAAGCGTCAAACTTTTGAAATTATTCGAAACTCGAATATACAAAAGATTGACGCTTTTAAATTTGTATCGCTTATAGAATTTTTGTAATTTCTGTTGAAAGTTTTTGGATGGTTGCAAATTCTTCTTTGGAAAATTTTTGCAAAACAAAATCACTACCAGACATTTGCCGCTCAAGTTTCTTTTCAGCGCCTTCAATTCCAATGCGAACGCGTTTGATTTTTTGTGTGCCAAGTGTTTCAAAAATTGAAGTCACACCATTGTGCCCAGCGGCTGAAGAATCTATGGAAATTTTAAATTCTCCAAGCTTAATATCAAGATCATCGTGAAGTACAATTAAATCTTCAATAGGAATTTTATAAAAAGTCATAATGCTAGCGACACTTTTTCCAGAAAGATTCATAAATGTTTGCGGCTTGATCAAGATTATTTTTTCTCCATCAACATTTCCCTCTGAAATTTCAGCTTCAAATTTTTTGTTCAATTGAAATTCTGGAAAAGAAAGTTCTTTTTGAATTTCGTCCAAAACTATAAACCCAGCGTTGTGTCTAGTTTCCTCATATTGATCGCCCGGATTGCCTAAGCCTACTAATAGTTTCATGAAGCATGTAGCATATAGCATATATCATGTAACAAGGATGCGAGTCTGCATTTTTGTTATATGTTATATGTTATATGATTTTTAAACTTTATTTTTTTATAAATGTTAAATATTTAATTGAATTGACTGTCCTGCGCTTTCTCTAAATCCTGCATAGTGTCTTCTTCATATTTATAAATATCAATCAAATCGTTTCCAAGTGTTATTGTGATGTCATTTTCCAGATCAGTCTTTTGCCAGCCCGCATCGCTACGCGAAGCGTTGCTGGCGGGTGAATCAATCGTTGCAGGAAGTTTTTTGATCAGTTCATCAAGAGTGAATATTTTTTCGACATCAGAATTACTGGCGACAGTGGTTTTGTTTTTGATTTCATTAGAATCGTTGGAAATAATTTTTACATTTTTGAATTTCAACTTTTCTGTGAGCAACTTTTTAATTTTGTCATCAAGTTCGGCATCTGAGGATTGATTGATGATAGCAATGCTTGCATCTTCCTGTAAAATTTCTGCTTGACGTTTTTTCAATTCCGTCTGGTCAAAAATATTTTGAGCAAGATCTTGGATTTCACTGTAATTGCCAATACGCGGAATCAAAATAAAGGCGCGGTCGTTTCCCAGCATTATGTGTGAAACCTTAAGCAAACTGTCAGGCTTCCACGCATCAACAACCACATTGGTAATGTTTTGTGTATCGACATCTTTGCTTAATTTTATAAACTGTTCAATATCATCAAATGACATATCCGTTTTAATATTGTTTCCAAGTGTGTTGAGCACATTATTTAATGCGACAACATTAAATATTGTTTGCATTGAAAATAGCCTGCTTTTGACTGCTTGAATAACTTGTTGTTGACGCTTGGCCCTGCCAAAATCACCTTCTGGATCGTCGTGCCGTTCGCGAACATATTTGAGTGCAACATCGCCACCAAGCAAATGAGCGCCCTTTTTCAATGCAAAAAGTTCATAGCTATAATTTGGTCCAGGATATGTCGGGTCATATATGTCGCGCTCAACCATCACATTGATACCATTGATGTTATCAATAATTTTTGCAAAAGCATCAAAGTCAACTGCGATGTAATAATCCATCTCTACTGCCGTAACTTTTTCTACAGCTTGTTTGATTAAATCTGCTCCTTTTTGCTGGGCAAGTCCGATTTTGTATAAGCTGTTAATTTTGGTAAACGATTGTGAATCAGGCTCGCCTGCCGTAGAGGCAGGAATTGGAACATAAAAATCTCTTGGCAAAGAAAGAAGTGCAACCTTTTTATTCTTGGTATCAATACTCATAATCATCACTGTGTCGGTCAGATTTCCTCCGGGTTTGTTTTCTCCCGCTGCGCCAAGTAGCAAAATATTGATGCGTCCCTCGTCTTCTCCTTTTAAAATGTGTTTATCAGATGATGGGATAATTGGAGAAAAAAGTGATTTCATATCCTGCGACAATGATGTCTGCGTGGAAGAATCATTCATTTTTTTGGTAGTAAGGTATGTCTTACTAAGAAAAAATATTGTAAAAGAAAGCAAAAGCAGTATCGCGATTATCAAGGAAGTCCATAATATTTTTTGCAACAGTCGCCCCTTTTGAAATTTTTTTTCATCCTTTTCTTCTTGCATAGTTTGCATAGTTTCTTCGCGGGGGATATAAAGTTCCTCTCTTTTTGGAAAATATTGAGATTGTGGTTCTTGTCGCTGAAAAACAGCGTTCGATTCCGAATGGGAGTCAACTTCTGTTGTGTTTGGTGCTAAAATTTGTTTTTTTCTGATACCATCCATCGTTAGTATGGTACGCAATTTAGGCTAAAATGTCAAAAAACAGCGTATTAGAGGCTTCTATTTAGTGGGCTTGCCCCGTTAGAAGCTTTCCACAAATTCTATAGTATTGAACTTATTGTTTAATTTGATTGTGCTAAAATGTCAAAAAATAGCTCTTTAGAGGCTTCTAACGGGGCTTGCGCCTGAGGCTGATGCGTGGTATCATTGTTGTGTTTAGGATGAATTTTATCTTACTTTAAATAAATCAGAAGTTACGCATTTCGAAACATTTCTTTTTTGGCCAATTGTTGGCGACAGCGACTCTTTGAGCTTTTGGATACTCGCCCCGTCAAATTGTTCACAGCAGTGAACACCAGCTTTGCTGGATTTGACGGGGTAAACATTCATCCAAAAGCGTGCCAAATAAGAAATAG
>Ga0209318_1000415_pt1 | contig 42648 bp, 58 predicted proteins | sample RifGroE1_FD_183999 | JGI IMG/M metagenome (GOLD analysis project Ga0209318, IMG submission 183999) | Groundwater microbial communities from Rifle, Colorado, USA - Groundwater E1 (SPAdes) (version 2) | ecosystem: Environmental > Aquatic > Deep subsurface > Groundwater | place: Rifle, Colorado... | reverse complement strand
GGTCGCAAAGGCTCGGTTGAAGGCTCTGTGGAAATTTAAAAATGGGTGGGACGTGGGACATTTTAGAGGCGGATATAAAAAAGGGGCTGGTCATGAATGAACGTGTCGTTCCTTTTCCGAATGATAAAATAACCGAGAAGGTGAGTCAGAGAGTGAAAAATGCTGAGGGTTCTGATGGCAAAAAAGACGGTTCTGGCTCAGGTGAGATTGATTCTGGTTTTATCATTGAATGCTTGAAGAAAAATGAGCTTGGAGATGGTGAACTGTTTAAAAAATTGTTTCGGAATGACTTTGTTTTCAATAAATCTACGGACTGCTGGATGCGGTGGACCGGTCATCATTGGGATATCGACAAGATGGACACGGCCCTGGCCTCAGTGGACAATGTGGCTTTGGTTTATCAGGATGAGGCCAAGCGGGTTTCCTCTGAAATTAATAAACTGGGTGGTGACGGCAAGTCCGCCGGGCATCTCGAAGGTCAGATCAAGATGTTGAACAACCGTATTTCAGCCCTGAGATCCACACGCCGCCGGAAAAATTGTCTTGTTTTTGCCCATACGACCGAAAACCCGCTGGCCATTGGTGGGGATGAGGTTGACCAGAGGCCATGGTTACTGCCTTGCAAAAATGGCGTAGTCAATCTGCGGACCGGCGAGCTTGAGCCCGGGAAGCAGTCGGACTATATGGTGAAAGCCAGCCTGGTAGACTGGCCGGATGACGGCCTGGATGCCGAATGTCCTGTGTGGGATAAATTTCTGTCTGACATCCTGGTTGAGAATGAAGAAATGGTAGGTTTTCTTCAGCGGCTTTTAGGCTTGTCTGTTATTGGAAAGGTTCTTCGCGGCATTTTCGTTGTCATGTCCGGGCGCGGACGTAACGGCAAGGGCACAATCGTTGAAACCATTACGGATATCATGGGGCCCCTGGCCGGGGCGGTGCGCTCCGAAATGCTTCTGGACCAGGGCCGGATCGCAAGTTCCGCCGGTCCGACGCCTGACATCATGGCGTTACGTGGAAAACGGCTTGTTTTTGCATCAGAAACAGACGAAAACTGCCGGATTTCACCATCCAGGGTGAAGTGGTTGACCGGCAATGATACGCTTTCCGGCAGAAACCCAAATGATAAATACGAGGTCAACTTCAAGCCCACCCACTCTCTCTTCCTGCAAACCAATAATGACCCACATGCCCCTGGCAATGACTTTGCCTTCTGGGAACGTATGGTGAAGATCCCTTTCACATTATCGTTTGTGAACCGGCAGCCCGAAAAAGATTTTGAGCGGGAAGCGGATCCGGAACTGCCTGAAAAACTAAAAGCTGAATACCCGGCGATACTGGCCTGGCTTGTTCGTGGCTGCATTGAGTACCAGAAAGTTGGATTGAAGCGTCCGGCGGCGGTCAAGGAAGCGATTGAACAATACCAGAAGGAGGAGGACATCATCGGCGATTACATAGAGGACTGCTGTATTGTCAAAGATGGCCTGACGGTGAGTGCCGCCGCTGCCTATGAGAATTTCAAAGTATGGTGGACAGACAATGTCAACAAGCGTGGCACACCAAGCAAAAAGAAATTCGGGCTATGGTTCGGGGGGCGGTTTGAACGGATCAAACAGGGCACCAATTCATATATTGGCGTCGGGCTTATTTCTGAAAACATTTGGAATGGATCATAAGGGAGCATATTGGATCGTGAAATAAGCGTTTTTAGACGATAATCCAAGTTATAACATGTTAAATTTATTTAAAAAAACATATACGGATTTTCATATCTGGAGCATTGGACATTAGTTTGACAAACTTTAATATATTTTTTCTTTATTTATTTTTTCTTTTTCTTTGTAAAAACACTCCAATAATCCAAAAAAGAAAAGAAAGTAAAGTATTTCAAAGCTTTACTTTAAAAATAGATAATCCAAAACGATCCAAACAATCCAAAACGATCCAAAAAGGATTTTCTCATGAACATTCTTGACGTGTCAGATCGTGCCGGGCTCTCCCTGCGCAAGATGGCAAACACCCGTGGCGGTGAGTATCGAAGCCATTGCCCATACTGCGGTGGTGACCCCGGATCTTCGGATCGTTTTTTGGTGTGGCCTGCAGAAAACGGGGGGGACGGAATGTTTTGGTGCAGGCGGTGTGAAGAGGGCGGAGATATCATCAAGCTGATGGTGGATAAGTGCGGGTACAGCTACCCTGAGGCGTTCCAGGCTGTGGGCCGGGGGATGCCGGCGGATTACCGTCCGGTTCAGTACCGCCCGGCGGGTTCCACGGGTAATGCGGACTCTTTTATCCCGAGAAATTGTGAAGGCCCGGTGGAGACCTGGCAGGCCAAGGCTGAAGCTTTTGTCTCCACCGCCCACCAGGCCCTCCTGGAGAACAAAACACAGCTGGATTACCTGGCCGGTCGTGGCCTGGATCTGCAGGCGGTGATGGGTTACCGCCTGGGGTGGTTTGCCGGTGAGAACGGCAACCCCTGCATGTTCAGACCCCGGACCGCCTGGGGGCTGCCTGAAATTAAAAACGAAAAAACCGGTAAGAACAGAATGCTGTGGGTGCCCAGGGGCATTGTCATTCCCAAGTTTACCGGCGGGGCTGTTCACCGGATCAGGATCCGGCGGCCTGATGAAGATCTCAAAACAGACAAGGATGTCCGGTATTACGTGGTGCCCGGCTCAGGCCAGGAGGTCATGGGGTATAACCCCACCCGACAGGCGTTTGTAGTGACCGAAGCAGAGCTTGACGGGCTCATGGTGGCCAGGCATGCCGGGTCTCTGGTGGGCACGGTGGGCCTGGGGTCTGCCGGAATCAAGCCGGATGCTTCGGCATATTATGTCCTGAAAAAAGCCATGCGCATCCTGGTGGCCCTGGATTACGACCAGGCCGGTCAGAAAGCCTGGAGATGGTGGAAAGAGAATTTCGACACAGCAAAATTCTGGCCGGTACCGGTAGGCAAAGACCCGGGTGAAGCGTTTCAAAAGGGCCTGGACATCAAGGAGTGGGTCAGCCAGGGACTTCCCCCGGCGCTGACCATGGACATCAACCGGGGATATCAGATCCCGGAAGGCATCTCCCACATGGCTGAATTGCAGATGCTGCTGTCAAAGTACCCGGTCACCATTGAAGCCACCAGGGACAAAGGCGAAGTCCATTTTGATCCGGGGTTCCGGCATCGCGGTATCCGGCAGCGGATTTCCGATCTGTTTTACAAAGACGAGGATATTTACTGGTATCTGCGCATGTATCACCCGGATGACGTGATTACGGGCGAAAACTGCATTCTTTCAATGGCGGGGGTGTGATGATGCCGGACAGGTTCAAATTGACGATTAAGCAGGCCTCGTCGCAAGGGTTGTGCAAGCTTTGCAATTATGCCGGCATGGGCAAACATGAGCACAAGCCCTGCGACTATCACCGGGTGTTGAATTGGCTGAAGGTGCCTGCAGGAATGTGTGCATTGACGGATGAGGATATTGCCCGCAAACGGCAGGATATGGCTTTGGGGCTGAAATAATAAAGGAGCAGAAATGACCACAAAATATGAAGTTATAGAGATTGACCAGACTGAGATAACCGTTGACGTTTCTCTTTTGACAAAAACCGAAGAGATGTTTTTCAATGCCACTCAAATGGCAAAGTCCTTTGGAAAATTTCCATATGAATATTTAAGGATGCCGTCAACAGACAAATACATTGAAGCTTTAATTACCCTCTCAGAGGGTAATATCGATAAGGGTGGATCCCGTAACGACTTTAAAGATGTTTTGACCATGTACCACAAAGGCGAAACCAACCTGCTCGTCAACGCCGCATAAATTATGAATACCCCCTTGACACAAAACCCCAAAACCGGGTATGGTGAACACGTTGCCGGAGATACCCGGCAATCGGGATTGACAGCCCGGTTCACAGGCGGACATGCAGCCGCCTTTATGGCGGTTTTTTTTGTCCGCAGCATGGTGCCTTCTATTTGGGCGGCCATGCGGGAGGCCTTCTGGCCTGCCGGACCCTGTGACCGGTCTGTCAACCCGCATGGTCGCCCTTTTTGTTTGACAGCGAAAAGGGCTGAAAAACAACTTTCACAGGAGGCATTATGATGTCCAGTCTTTATTCGCCGGTGTTCTGCCGGTGTGTTTTGTTTTCCCTTTTCTCCGTTCAATGGGGGGTGCCCCATGCAGATTAAGAGCGCTATGACGGAAGAACAGATCCGCAACGAAAACGATCCGTTGTTTTTAACCTGTCATCCCCTGGGCAAGATCAAGATGATCTCCACCTTAATTCACAATGAATCTTCTATGAAAAAAAGTATCCCGTTTGAATCCTACCGGTCGGGTGAGGTGTATGCCCTGGGAGAGATCATTGATGATGCGGCGGACGAAATTGGTTTTCTGGTGTGTGTGGCCCAGGATCAAATGAACAGACTTGAAAACAGGGTTCGGGAACTGGAGGGGAGAGCATGAATATGAATCATGAAGTAACACCGTTTTGGTTTGATGATAGTTTGGTGCGGGTGATCCGGGATGAGAATGGCAATTCATTGTTTGTTGCCAAGGACGTTGCCGTTGCTTTGGGGTATGTGAATACCAATGACGCTATTTCAAGGCATTGTAAGGGGGTCGCAAATCACTACCCCCTTTATACGTCAGGTGGGAAACAGGAAGTTAGAGTAATAAAAGAACCAGATGTCTATCGTCTCATCGTAAAATCCCACCTCCCGGAAGCCGAACAGTTCGAAGCGTGGATTTTCGAAGAGGTCCTGCCCGCCATCCGCAAAACAGGCAGCTACCAGATGCCCGGCACAGGAGATCCCAGGTTCATGGATGACGCCTGTGTGAAGCGGTCCGGCAATATGTATTTCCCCATGGCCAAGCTGGTGGAGAGCGCGGACAAGTACCTGGAGGGCAAGGCAGCCCTGAAGGCCCTGAACTATTTCACGGGTATGCCGGTGGATGACCTGCTGGCCGAACTGGATGAAAGACAGCTCTCCTCCGGCCTGGAGTCCGGTGGCCTGGGCAAAAAATCCATGGCCCGTGACGCCATCGGAAGATGGATGTATGAGCAGTGCGACGTTGGAGAAGAATATTCAGAGCGGGCCGGGGTGTTATATCAGGCGTTCATCGCCTGGGCCAGGGAGAACTTGCCATCTCCAGGCACGGTGACCCTCAAAGCTTTTGGCATGGAGATGGCCAGGCAGTTTGAGCGGCGTAAATCCGGGGTGATTTATTATCTGGGTGTGCGTTTATCCCAGCCCGGCGGGGAGGTGATATTATGATCATCATGCCCAAGCCAGACCGTAATTTCACGGTTATCCAGAACGATATCTTCACCAACTACCCGGACATGAGTGCAAAAGCTAAATTCATGTTGCTGCAGGTTCTGAGCAAGCCTGCGAACTGGAATTTTAATTTTGCCTGGCTTGCCAAGCAAAACAGTGAGGGTATCCATGCCGTTAAGTCTACTGTGCAAGAATGGGGCGCCAATAATTTTTACCACCGGTTTGTCATAAGAGAAAATGGCCGTATCAAAAAAGTTGAACAGGTGCTCTGTTTACCGCCATTGACAAGAGATGAGGCCGAACAGTATCTCAACATGGATGTTGCCGCAAAAACATCAACAGAATCAACCTTCCAGCAGGTTTTCACCCAGCAGGAAACCGACCCCATACTAAATACTAATAATAAACAAATACTGAAAGAAACAAAAACTACTACGCCGGAACCGGAACCAGCCCCAAGGGTTCGTGGCGGTGTCCTTCCGTTGCCGTCGTCGTCGTCGTCTTCTTCTACCCAAATTTTAAATTTGATTCCGGAATGCCATCGCAGTCCCATGGTGTTGACCCTGGTAAATAAAGCCATGTCTGATTGCTCTGAAAACGAACTTAAGAAAGCAATTTTATATTCAGCCAGCAATGTTCGTGGAGGAAGCAATCAATTCCGCGCATATCTTGACAAGACCATCAAAAACAAATGGGCCGACGGCTGGGAGCCGGGCCCGGAGAAATCGGCGGACAGGCAGGCCGCCGGTGAGCAATTCCGAAATCTGCCGATTGGCACCCTGAAGATGCTGGCTGATGTGGGCAATGTCGTGGCTATGGAGGAGCTTAAACGCCGGGACCATGGCTTGTGTATCACAACTGCAGGAAGGCGCCAATATGCGATGGTTTGATTATGGATTTATTTGATTGGTCCTACATGAATTGTCCGGATTATTTTTTAAAGATAGACCATATCGAGGCTGGTAACGACACGGATATATTCACACTGTCAGACGTTGCTGAATCTTTGCGCGATCTTATTGCAGTTGCAGGACATGAGCAAGCCTTTGAGGTTATGAGGGTGGCAGGAAACGTTAATCTGTTGAAGGATTTGGCAAAGGAGGACTACAGTCGTGTTATGCATCTTGCAAACTCTGTTCTTAGAAAAACAAAAAGAGACCTTTCTTATGAAAATATATGTCATGAAGTGCGGGTGCCGTCTGACGCGTGAAGAGTTGATCAGAAGAAAAAACGGCAGTTACGGATGTCCTCATCATCCTGCATCCGGTACTAAATCCCTTGAACTGGATTGTATTGATTGCGGTAAAACGATTTTTTTAAGTCCAAAGAATTCAACTGCTGTGAGGTGCGAAAAGTGCCGGGTTGAGAGGGTTAAAGCAAGGCAGAAAGTTGCAGATGCAAAACGGCGCGATCCTCATTACTTTAAAAAACTGGAAAAGATGGAAACGGCAGCGGTTGACGCCTGGGATTGCGTAAACCGTAATGATTGTCTGTCCGAAGCCATGATGGAGTATCATGCTAAGTTTTTGCCGTGTTATGGGTGTGATCGGTATGCCCCAATTAAAACACAATCCTATCACACAAGTAAGCCCATATCGTGTGATAGGAGTTTGATAGAAAGGACGGTGCAATGCTGAAAGAATCAAGAGTATATGAAATCTGCAACGCATATGAACATGGCGTTGGGTATGGGAAAAAAAGAGATGAGCAAGTTTGTCCGTATTCTGATTCAGATCTCAATTGTGCTTGGGATATCGGATACAAAGCAGGCGCTGAAATGGCTGATGAAAAGGCCTCAGTCAAAAAAAGAGAATACCAAAAATATGAATTCTGTAAAGCTATGAATTGCTCATGGTTTCAATATGGAACATGTACCATAAAACCTGGGTGCTCATATTCAGCAAGGCAGTTTCATGGTTGGCTGAATGAAGAAGGATTTGAGATTATTAAGGAGCAAATTTGAATTTATACGAACAGGCGGTGGTTCAGTTTGGTGCAGATTCACAAGTAAATATGGCCATTGAGGAGTGCGCCGAATTGATAACGGCGCTTAGGCATTATGCCCGTGGGAAAGTCAGCATTGGCCATGTGGCGGCTGAAATTGCGGACGTTGAAATTATGATGAAGCAATTGCGGGTGATTATTGGCGACCGTGCGGTTGATGATAAAAAGTACGATAAAAAGGTTAGGCTGGCAAGTTTGCTGGACAGTAATCGTATAGAACAGGAAAAAGAATAACCACTGAACGGGGCTTTTATGGAAAATTCTTCAAATTCTTCAGAACTCAAATTCCAGAGCCTGAGAAAAGCGGCTGATGCCTTGTACAATGCAGGGTATGAAGTGTCTCGGTCAAAGATGTCCAGGGACAAAAAAAACGGGCTCATTGATTTCAATACGGACGGCAGCGTTTACCAGAAAGAGGTGGAAAAATATGCCAGGCTTCTGAAAAAACGTGAGGCTGCCATGGAAGACAACCATGAAAAAGCAGCGGTGAAGTCGGACTGGGAAATCAAAAACCTGCAGATTCAACACGAAAGACGGGTTTTTGAGCTGGAGAAGGAGAAGGGCAAGTATATTGAGCGGGCCTTGTTTGAAGCTGAGCTTGCTGCCCGGGCAGCGATACTTGAAACCGGTCTGAAACATTATTTTTCATCAAAGGTCCAGGAGCTTGTGGCGTTGGTGTGCGGGAAGCCTGAAAAAACACCTGAATTCATTCAGCGGATGAACGCTGTCGTGGATGAGGAGTTGAACCGGTACGCCACCACAAGGAATTTTCACGTTGTTTTTATAAGTGACAGCGATGCAGCAGCAGATGTTTAAAGAACCTCCGGCAGGTATCCGGATTCGGCGTCGGCCCGCGTGGTGTTCCATGGAGTTGTGGGAGACGTTGTCCGGGATGGGTGACCATGGTCGACTTGAGATCGATGTGCAGTTTTCCAGGGCAGAGCGCAAGCGGCTGCGCAAAAAAAAGCAGATCAAGCCGTCGGCGTGGGCTGAAAAACACCGGGTGTTGATTAAATCAAGGCTGCCTGGGATCTGGAAAAACGATGTAACCCCTTATTTGGTAGGCATTATGGACGTGATGGCATTGCCGTATGTCAGGGAGGTCTGTATCTGTAAAGCCCCTCAGACCGGCGTGTCCGAAGCGACCATGAACTTTATCGGATCCAGGATCGATCTGGCTGCCGGGGATGTGCTCTACACTTTTCCGGATCAAAAGTTGACCAACGAAAACTTTGAAGACCGCATCAAACCCATGATCATGAATTCAGCCCGGCTGCGCTCATATCTGACGGGCGGGAAAAATGATATAACCCAGGACCGGATCAGCCTGCAGCACATGACCGTCTACGGTGCCTGGGCAAGTTCAGTGGCCACTCTCTCAAACAAGCCGATCAGGTACGCCGTGTCCGATGAGATTGACAAGGCTGGGTTTGGCTCTTCCAGGTCTGAAGCATCCCCGCTTGATTTGATCGCCAAGCGGTTGATTACTTTTTATGATGTCTCAACCCATGTGAAAATCTCTTCACCATCTATACAATCAGGAAATATCTGGATTGAGATGACTGAAAATGCGGAGGTGGTGTTTGATTATCATGCCCGGTGCCCCCATTGCGATCATGTGCAGCTTATGCAAATGTGTAGAATCAAGTGGGACGGCGGCTCAAAGGCGGATCGGAAAAAGATAAAAAAGGAAAAGCTGGCCTGGTATGAGTGCGAAAACTGTGGAGACAGGTGGGATGACCGGCTGCGGGATCAGGCGGTGGCTGGCGGTGACTGGATTGCCAGGGAAATGACTGTGAACCTGGAAACATACTGTGAGCTTTACCGCCCGCACAGTGTTGGGTTTCATCTCCCCGGGTGGTTGTCGCATTTTGTATCCCTGAGTGATTGTGCGGCATCTTTTCTGCGGGGGATGGAAAGCAAGGAAAAATTAAAGGATCACATGAACGGTGTGGAGGCCATGCCCTGGAAAGAGTATGAAGTCATTGCAAACCAGACCGAAGATGCCATCCTTGAGTGCAAGTGCGACCTGCCACCCCAAACCGTTCCTGAATCTGCCGTGGCCCTGACCTGCGGGATTGATGTGCAGAAAGTCGGGTTTTGGTATTCTGTCCGGGCCTGGGCCCAGGATTATACCTCCTGGAATATCGCCCATGGTCACCTGGGCACATGGGCGGATGTGGAGCGGCTGTTGTTTGCGACGCAGTTCCCCGTACAGAACAGTGAACATACCATGCGAATATGGCGAGCAGGCATTGACACGGGCGGTGGAAAATACACGGATATATCCTCCACTGAAGCAACTTATCTCTGGCTTCAGGATCATCTTGGGTTTGCGGATGGGTGTAGGGTCTGGGGTATCAAGGGATCATCCAACCCGTTGCCGTCAAAAATAAAATTGGGGTCCGTGCTGAACAAAACCCCGTCCGGCAAAAATTTGAAAATTGGTTTGCGGCTGATTATGGCAGATACAAACAAGGCCAAGGATTTGTTTTATGATCGCATGGAAAAGGCCAGGTCCGGGCAGACAGGCGGTGCATGGCTGCATAGTGAAACCGGCCTGGATTATGCCGCCCAGATTGCCGCTGAACAAAAGCAGGAAGATGGCAAGGGGCAGGAAAAATGGGTGCATATCGGGAACCGGGATAACCACTACATGGACTGTGAATATATCTCCTGCCTGCTGGCGGATTGGGAGTGGCCTGGGGGCGGCGTGAATCTCTTTTCAAAAAATACAGGGCAATTACCACAAAAACAGGAAAAACGGCCGGTCACAGAACGCCGAACACGGCCTGGATGGTTTGATAAAAGATAAAAAAAGGTGAATAATGAATAAACCAAGGCTTTTGGATGTGTCGCAGGTTGCAAAGCGGTTAAATGTGAGCCGGTCAACGGTGTATAGGCTGATCGAGCGCGGGGATCTCCAGGCGTCGAAGTTTGGGACATCTTATTGTATCAGAGTCTCAGAATCTGATGTTGAAGATTTTAGGAACGATCGGGTGGTGTCGGAATAGTTGTATCATTTGTCTCATCCTTCTCATCCTTCTCATCCTTCTCATCCTTACTATGCAACGCCATAATTTTATGTTTAGTCTATCAAAAATACTGAACAGGGGATTACATGGCAATTTTCACATCCGAAGAACTCATAGAACAAATTTCAGCATGGAAAGCGGCGCTGTTAGCTGTTGCGGCTTCCCAGTCGTATACGATATCGAATAGAACACTCACCAAAGCTGATTTGCCTGAAATTCGTAATACACTAATATTTCTAGAAAAACAGAAAGAAGCAACCGCCGGCAGGACAGGCCCATACTTTGCTGCCGGGAGGGTGCTCAGATGACACTTTCTCCAAATATATTTGACCGGGCGATTGCTGTTTTTTCCCCTGAATCAGGGGTTAAACGCATCCATGCCCGTGCAGCATGGGATCTTGTGACAAAGCCTGGCGCGTATGCTTCTCCAGGGCCTGTCAAATCCAGGGGCGGCAATTAAAAGGGAACCCTGTTTAATTGGGTGGTTAGTAAGCTGTCAAGGTGGAACGAGGCACATGAGCGGGAAACCGTTTCAGAGCGCGCTGAAGATCTGACGGCAAATCATCCGCACGCGGCATCAACTATTGATTCCATGACCACCAATGTCGTGGGAACAGGTCTCAATCCGCAGTCAAAACCAAAATGGCGGATGCTCGGGATATCAGAAAAACAGGCAGCCACGTTCGCTGAAAATGCAGAGTGGATATATGCTAATTGGTGCAAGCATGCTGACATAGGCAATCGCCTTCACTTTCAGGATATACAGTTCCAGGCGGCATATTCATTGCTCATGAACGGGGAGTACCTGATATTGCCGACAATGCGAAAAGATAAGGCAAAGCCGGGTGAAAGCGCTGTTCGTCTGGCTCTACAGCCATTGTCCCCTGTTCGCATGGCAACCCCGTATGATTATATGTCCCGTGAGGATATCCGGGATGGTGTGTCACTGGGGAAAAACAGTGAGCCCATGGGATATTATATTGCAACGCCGAAAACAGGGCGTATGGGTCTGCATCTAACCTCACAAGATTTCACATACTACCCGGCATGGATCGGGCATCGCCCTGGTGTTTTCCATTCATTCCATGCGGCTGCTAAGAGTCCTGACCGTGTGCGGGGAATATCAATTTTGGCCCCTGCCATGAAGTTTTTCAGGGATCTGTCAGATTATCTTGATTTTGAGTTGGTTGGCAACATCGTAGCCTCTTCTTTCCCCTTATTCATAGAATCATCAGATCCGTATGAAACCGTTTCCAGGTTTAATACCGAAAAAGCCGCAAACGGCCAGGATACGCGGTATCAAGAGTTTGAGCCGGGGCAAGTCATGTACGGCGGTCCAGGGGAAAAACCCCATGTGTTAAAAAATGAACGTCCTGGCAATACTTTTTCAGCATTCGTTGAAACGATCCTGCGCGGCGTCGGGGCGTCTGTTGGTATGCCGTATGAAGTAATCGCCAAAGACTTTTCAAAAACAAATTATTCATCTGCCAGGGCTGCGCTACTCGAAGCATGGCGCGTATATATGCTGTATCGCACATGGATGGAAAGGCACTTATGCCAACCGGTATGGGCCATGGTTCTTGAAGAAGCTTGGCTTCGCGGTGAATTGACACTGCCCACGGGTGGACCGGATTTTTACGACGGACTGAATGAGTACACCAACGCCTCATGGATCGGGCCGGCCAAAGGCCATGTTGACCCCATTAAAGAGGCAAAAGCGAATGAATTGCTGCTTGATAAGGGTGTTTTGACGTTGTCAGATTGGTCCGCAGAACTCGGGAAGGACTGGGAAGCGCAGCTTGAGCAACGCGGCAGGGAAGTGGCAAAGGCAGCTGCTGTAATGCCGACAATTACAGAGCCATAGGAGGCCTGATGAACGTAAAAAAAGAAAAAACGTTACCAGCACTGTATGATTTGCCATGGGCGATTGCCGGTGACGGATTTGAAACTATATCGAGAGCTGTGGAGAAATCCGGTGCGGTGGAAGCGATTCTGGCCCGGCCCGGGATACAAATGAGTGGCGCAGATCGGGTGTCTTTCCGGGGTCGGGTGGCTATCGTGGAAATGATCGGGCCTGTGATGCATTACGGCGGCGGTCTTATGTCATTGCTGTTTGGGTTCCCTTCTGCCGAAGGCCTGCTGGCAGATATCCAAGCGGCTGAAGATAACCCGGCCGTGGATTCAATTGTTTTGCATATTGATTCCCCTGGGGGGCAAGTCGGCGGTATTGCCGAGCTTTCAAACCATATTCGGGAGAAAATTACCAAACCTGTTGTTGCCTATGTCGGAGATAAGGCGGCCAGCGCTGCCTATTGGGTGGCATCTGCAGCGGATTCTATTATCGCAGCCCCTACTGCCGAGATTGGTTCTATCGGGGTTGTCTTCACCATGCGGCGCCGGCAGGATAATACGATTGATATTGTGAGTTCTGTTTCACCAAAAAAGCGGGTGGATCCGGAAACAGATGAAGGTCGCCAAACGATGCAAGCCCGTGCCGATGCTTTGGCAGATGTTTTTGTTTCACAAGTTTCTGAGAATAGAAAGTTATCTGCTGATCAAGTGACGAGTATCGGCGGGGATGTGGTTATTGCTTCGGAAGCGATTAAAAAGGGATTGATAGACGAAATCGGAAGCTTGGAACAAGTAATTTCAGATTTGAACTCAAATAAAAAAATCAAAGGAATCAAGATTATGAATTTAGAAAAATTAAAGGCGGATTATCCGGATTTGCATGCGCAGGTAATGAACGCAGGCCGGGCAGAGGTTCAGGCCAAAATAGATGTGGCCATGGAAACTGCTAAAACTGAAACAAAAACTGCCGTTGATGCCGTCAAAGCATCTACGCTTGACATGGTGGCCGTGGTGCTGGGCGATGATGCCAGAACAAAACTTGATCAAGTGATGGCATCAGGCATGACCGCAGAACAGGTAAAAATAGGGAAAGAATTGTTCGGCAAAGCGGATGCAGCCGGGGACGACACAGGTAAAATAACTCGTAAACAAATATTGAGTGGCATCCAGAACAATTCGCCCACCCCTGCTGCTCCTGCTGCCCCGGCAGGAGATGGCAAGAAAGGTGAAAGTTTCCTTGAAAAGGTTTCTGCGTATCATGCGGAACACAACTGCAAACGGTCCGTGGCCATCGGCGCAATTGCCGCATCTGATCCGGATTTGCATGAAGCATGGCTGAAAGATCAGCAAAAATAAAGGAGAGATAAATGACACAAGCAAAATATACGACCGGTCCTGTAACCTTCCAGGCTGGTGAAGAATTAGCACAGCACAGGCGGGTGAAACTTGAAAGCGGGTCCGTCACAACGCCTTTGGAAGTCGTCTATGCAGATGCCGGAGAAGATTTTATCGGCATTACAATGGACAACGCGAAAGATGGTGACATGGTGGCTGTTGCTCCGCTATGCAAAGAAGGCACTTTTCTTGTTGTTGCCGCTGATACGTTTTCGGCCATGGCCGATCTTTACGGCGCTGCCGACGGCAAGGTGTCTGACACCTCTTCAGGTACCGCTTTTTTTAAGGCGTTGGAAGCGGCCACAGCCGCCGGCGATATCGTTGAAGTTATCTTGCACCCAGGGGTTTCAACCACTGCCGCTACTGTATCAATCGCTGATGCGGGAGCATATACCAGCACGACTACTGTTGAAGCAGCACTGCAAGAAGTTTACGCCCACCTGCTCAATGCCCAGAATTTTATCGGCGTTCCATTAGCCACATTGCTGGAAGGGGACGGGACCAATGTTGTTGGCACACTGGATGAAGCCACAACCCCGAAACTTGATATGGCCAACGGGGATACGGATTCCGGACTGGTGCTGACATGGGCGGCATCAAATTCAGATCCTGTGCTGTTCCAGGTTCCGCTTCCTCCGGATCTGAATGAGGCTGCCGACGTGGTAGTACACCTGCGGGCCAAGTCAGGCGGGGCAACTGATACCCCGGTTATCGCAAGTGATGCTTATTTCAATGAAGGCGACACCAAGGTTGAAGATGCGTCAGCGGCGCTTGGTGCCACCTACGCGGAAAAGACCATCACCATTGCTGCGGCTGATATCCCTGCCGGGGCGCAGACCATGACTGTGGAACTGACCCCGGGAGCACATACGACAGACACGGTTGTTTTGTCAGCACTCTGGATTGAATACACAAAAACACTGCTGAGTTAATCGGCTGAATAAAGGAATAGAAATATGAGACCGACACAAGATACAGCCCTGTCCCGTCCCGATCTTGGCCAGGTGGTTTATGAGGTTATGCAGGAATCCATTACCATGGGGTTTATTGGTTTGCAAGTGATGCCGATTTTCCCGGTTGCCGAATGGTCTGCAGCTTATCCGGTAATCCCAAAAGAATCTCTTTTCAACGTTCATGACGTGAAACGTGCCGCGACCGGTGGATATAATCGCGTCGAAGAAGAGTTCGAAGAAGGCTTTTACAAGACTGCCGATAACGGCCTGGAATATCCCATTGATGACAGGCTTGCGGCTGTATATAAGACGCGCTTCGATTATGAACGCGTTATCGCCGAAGTGTTGATGAACAAAATCCTGCGGGCACATGAAAAACGTGTTGCCGATAAGCTTTTTTCAGCAACAAACTTTTCTGCCCACAATGCTTCCACAGCCTGGGCAACCACAGCATCTGCAGACCCTGTATATGATATCGAAGCAGGCAAAGACGCTCTGCGGTCAAACGGCATTGACCCCAATACGCTCATTATCCCGTATGACGGGATTAAAAATCTGCGGCAAAATGATGACGTGAAGGATATGGTTTACAAGGTATTCCCAGATGCGGCAAAGACCGGTCGGGTGACTGTCGATCACCTTAAAACGGTGTTTGATGTTGAAAATGTGTTGATTGCCGGGGGGCTGTATAATAGCGCCAAAAAAGGACAGTCAGCCTCTTTGTCAGACATTTGGGGTTCCAAATACGCGATGCTGTGCAGAACCGCTGCCGGGGATATTACTGAGCCATGTGTTGGTCGTACATTCCTGTGGAACGAAGGTCAGAACGGATCACTGCCGATTGTCGAGCAGTACAGGGAAGAGCGGACAAGGGGAGATATTCTCCGGGTAAGGCATGATTCAAGCGAATCTTTCCTGGCCAGCTATGACGAAGACGGTTCTGCAAAATCTGAGATCTCAAAAGCGTGCGGATATCTCATTGATATGACCGCGAGCTCCTAACCCATGACATCGCTCAAAGAACAGATGGCTGCCGACCTGGATGTATTTTACAACACGGATGAATTTGCCGTGGATGCGGAGTACACGCCCAAGGCCACGGGCGTGGCTGTCCAGGTCAAGGTCATTATGGATGAAGGCGAGATTGACAACGAGAATGGCCGTAAGGGAGACGGGTTTGAACATGTGCTGACATGCGAACGGGATACCCGGGCCGGGTTTGGCACTTTTATCAGCAGGGGTGTAATCACTGTGTGGCTACGGGTATCTGACGTAGCCGTACCTGCTGTTTACGATGAGATCAACATTGACGGCTCTGTTTTCAGGGTCGTGGAGATGTTTGACCATGCTTGAAATCTATCTGGATGAACGCGGGGAAGTTGCCATTGAGAATATGGAGATCATGCTCAAGGCTTTTCCGCAGTATGCTGACAGGGCTATATCATCCGCTTTGAGTTCAGAAGGAGATCGGCTGCGGGATCTGATCAAGACCGCTATTCAGACTGGCGGACCTGACGGGCATAAGTGGGAAAAACTTAATCCGCATACTGGTGTGCTTTCACAGGTCAAAGCGGCGAAGGGAAAGGACCCAAAGTACAGACTTAAAAATTATAAAAAGGTTTGGAGGGGCAAGAAAGGAAGTAAATGGAAAGGTACGGAATACAAACCGTCTATTCTTTCAACCAAGACTGCCCCAATGGCAAAACTGGCCGGAGCGGTACGGTACAATTATGATCCGGCCGACAAGATGGTCAATGTCGGATTTATTCGGGCCGGAAATATTTCAGAGTCTGTTTTTAAATTGGTTCGGATGCAAGCTAAGGGGTTTTCAACTAAGATAACCCCAGATTCAAGGCGTATGTTGTTTGCCCTCGGCTTCCCAATCAAAAAATCAACGACAAGTTTTAAAACACCTCCACGTCCGCTAATTGAACCAATTTTTAGGCAGGAAGAAAAAGACATCATGCGAAATATTGAAAAGAAGTTTATGTCGTCAATTTTGAGGTACATGAAGTAATAATGGCAACAGTAATTGAATTGATCGAACGTATTAAACGGGCCTTGGCGGATGACGCGCTGATCAGTGCCTGGTGTGTGCAGGAGTTTGGCCGGGCGCATACCGTGTTTGTGGATGTTGACGAAAACAACCCCCCTGTGCCTGCCAATGATTTCCCTGCCATTGTTGTGACAGGGTTGAATCAAGTCCGTGGGGATGCTGTCCGTGAACTGTCCTGGGAGTTGGAAATAGGTGTTGGTATTGTCAACGAAGAGATCGCGACATCCGGGAATGTAAAGACGTTAACAGGGTTCGGCCAGGTCCAGGCTTTGCGAGAACTGGCTGAAAACGCCATTTATCGGGCCGGTCTCGGGAGTGTAACCACCCGGGCAGAATCAGGCTCTGCAAGTTACTATCCATTGTTTATCAGCGGGTCTATTATACCTATTACAGTTTTGAAATCAAACCGGCGGGCGATGCCGGTATAGGAGAGTATTATCATGACTTTTTTATCTTCCAGCGCTGACAATATCCGGTATAACGGCACGGGCCGGGCATATGTTGGAGCTGTTGCCGGGGCTTCTTTTGATGAACTTGGTGATTTGGAAAACCTGACGTTCGGCGTTACCGTCTCCACTGAAAAACTTAAAACGAATCGTAACGCGGCCCGGGCCACCATCCTTGAGGTTGAGAGCGAGCGGGAAGCCACCATCAGTTTCGGCCTGCGGGAAATGACCAACAACAACCTCAAAATGGCGTTGCTGGGCAGTGATTTTAACGCATTGAACCAGTCTGCCAGCTATGTATATCAGGCCGATCCGACCATGGTAAATGATATGTATATCGACCTTGGGCACCTGAACGTCTTTTCCACCAAATTAACCGGTACTATTACCGGGACTCTTGTGGTCGGCGACACCCTGACCGGCGGGACCTCTGCGGCGACAGGTAAAATTGCGTATGTGGCCGCAGGATATGTGGAAGTGGTGCATGTCGTCGGCACTTTCCAGGCTGGTGAGCAGGTATATAATGTCGCTGATACGGATTATATCACACCTGCCGGCGTTGAAACTCTGGAAGACGTGGTGGTTACCGATGTGACAGGCGCAACCCGGCGGGTGCAGGGTACGGACTATACCCTTGACCCGGATTACGGATATATCCGGCAGTTGTCAACCGGCACAACGGCAAGCACGGATGTTGTCTCATATGATTACGAGGCAGTGACAAAATCATATACCTGGGCCATGTCCGGCGGCAGCGTGCAGAAAAAGCTGATCTTTGTATCTGACAAGAGTGACCAGGGGCCCAGGACACGATGGACATTCCATAAGGTCCAGCTCAACCTTAATGGGGAGTTCCCCTTAATCGGTGAGGGAGCAAACATCCTTAATATTTCCGGATCTGTGCTTGCCGATACGACCCAGGCCAGCGGCCAGGAGTATTTTAAAACAGAGGTGATTGATTAAAGATGAGAAAAACCAAGTCAATCAAAATTGACGATATGGAGATTACCGTCAAAGAGCTGCGGGTAAAGGATATCCGGCAGATGCTTGACAGCTTGTCGGATATTAGTGGCATAGAGCAGGCGCTTGAGTTGCTGCCCATGGTGACTGATTTGCCGGCGGAAAAACTGGAAGAGATGGCCCCGTCAGAAATAAACCAGATATGGGAGGCTGCCAAGGAGGTCAACGCTTTTTTTTTGAGTGTGGTGGAGAAAAGCGGGGTGGTAAAAATACTGAAAAACTCGATTCTGAGCAACTTGACAGCATCATTTGCCGAGTTATCCAAGCCGGGCACCTGAATTGTTTTGAGTACGGATTCGAATTTTTTCTGACGGCAAATAAACGCGTACAGCAGGCTGAAGCAGATTTTTTACGCGATATGGCTACGGCGGTCAGGATTGGGTATCACTTAGGCCCAGAGCAGTGGAAGGAGTTTTTGAGAATTGGCGAATGAAGTAAAAATTGTCATATCTGCGGTCGGCAAAGGGATCAAAGAAACAACAAATTCTTTGGTCTCAGGGCTTGATAAAAGCGTCAAGGCCATGCAGACATTCAACAAATCTGTCACCAGTGGAAAAGATATAGCGTCAGGGCTTACTAATCAAATCAAGGGACTTATTGGTGCGTATGCCGGGATCTCTGCTATTTCAAGCGCTGTTGATATAGTCAAGGACTCTGAAACTGCATTTTATAATCTCAAATCGTCTGTTGAAGCCGCAAACCGTGAATTTGGCAATATCGGCAGCCTTGAGGATTGGGAAAGCACGATAACCCGGTTGTCTGATGAGCTGGTGATTTATTCTGATACGGCATTGGCCAATGCCATTTCCAAGACCGTTGACATGACCAAACGGCTTGGGCTCTCCAAGGACCAGATGGAAGAGGTTATCCAGCGATCTGCGGACCTTGGGGCCGGTAAGTTTGAGCTTAGCGATTCCGTCGAACGGGTTACGGCAGCATTACGCGGTGAGGCTGAGGCGTCGGAAGCGTTGGGCCTGACCTTGAATGAAACATATGTCAAGGCATGGTTCGAAGCAAATGACGCCACTAAGAAAGCCTGGAAAGATTTAACAGATGTCGAAAAAGCTCAGGTCCGTTATCAGGTTTTGCTTGAGCAGTCAGCGGCGTTGCATGGCCGAGCCGCTGGCAGTGCAGAGACATTCTCCGGCGCGATTCAACTTGTGAAAAAAGAGATCGAAAACGCCGTAGTGCAAAATAAAGACCTGGTTACAGCCATGAATGACCTTGCCCAGGTATTGCGGGACAATGCCGGTGAGATCGGCACGTTTATTTCACAGTTAATTTCAGGGGCAGCCAAGCTGGTTGAATTTGCCGTTAAATACAAAGAAGTTTTGGCTGTGATTGCCGGAACGGCTGTAACGGTTTCTATCGTATCAAAATTGGTAGGTATCTTCACCGCGTTAAATGCCGCATTTGTGGTCTTAACTGGATCTGGAATTGTTGGTTTTGTCGGATCGTTACGATCAGCGATTGCGGCTGCGGCAACATCCACAACGGCTTTGGGTGTTGCGTTCCAAGGTTTGGTTGCTCTGGCTGCCGCGCAGGGTGTTGTGAATATCATTAAAGCTGCAGACGCTTTTTTGGAGATGCGCGATGCCCAGGAACATGCCAAGGAGTCGCAGGAGAATCTGTTCGCAACTACAGAAAAGGTTATGGCAAAATTTGTTGAATTTAAAGACGTTAAGCTTCCGGATGATATTACAGGGACGGTCCCTGCAGAGCTTGAGGAATTACGGCAAGGATTGCAGAGCGCAAAGGCATATTGGACTGCGTTGCAGGTAGAGATGCAATCAAAAGCTGAAGAGACGACAATGCTTGGGACGGCAACAAAAGAGGCGATTGAAGCACAAGCACAATTACAAATAGCAAATCAGCGTCTGGCAGAAATAGACAGTGGCTTGGCTAAAATAAAAACATCCGGAGAGGCTGCCGGTGAAGGGATGGAAAAGCCGGCCGAAGCAATCAAGGCCACCAAAGAACAGCTTGATGAGTTTGAAAAACAGGCCACTGCAGCGTATGAAGCCGCCACCGCAGAGGCCAAAAAATATGCTGAAGAAGTTGTTTCCTGGGAAGAGAAGATCCAAGAGGCCAGGATGTCAACGGAAGACAAGCTGCGTGAACTGGCTCAAAAAACAATGACCGATGAACAGGCGTGGAATGATGAGCGCCTGCAGGCTGATGAAAAACTTTATGCAGCCAAGGAAGCGTTGCGCAGTGGGGATTATGAGCTTGCAGAGTCCCTTGCAAAAGATGCCGAGGGAATTTATGCCGGGCTTGCAGAAGAGATAAAAACATCGACAGAAGACGGCGAAGAGACGATTGTAAGAAGCCTTGAGTCGACTGTGGATGTTGCCAAACAAGGCGTGCAGACAGTCGGCGATTTTATGACCAGCTTATATTCAGCCCAGAAGGAAAATGCTAAGGCCGCTCAATCAACCTGGGAAGCCTCTGCAGCGACAATAAAGGCAAGTCTGGATGAGATCGCAAAAGAACGGTCTGTAAATGTTAAAGTTGAGCTAAAAAATATTGAAGCTGCCCAGGCTGCCATCAATAAATTGACCAAAGATGAAACAAAATACATCACCGTTGTTACAAAGAATGTCGAAGCGAAGCAAACCGGCGGGCCGGTAGGGTTTGCCAGGGGTGGTCGTCTGCCTGGATACGGCGGCGGTGATAGGATTCGTGCTCTTTTGGAGGCCGGTGAATTTGTAATCCGCAAAGAGGCCGTATCAAAGTATGGGGCCGGGTTATTCCATGCCCTTAACGCCATGAAAGCGGACTTCCCGGGCATGGTAAAAGCCAGGCTGGGTGGATTAATATCAAACATTTCTATGCCGGTGCAAAAATTCGCAGCCGGTGGCATGGCGTTGCCTGGCGGCGCATCCGAAACCCTGGTGGTCAGATTCCAGGCCGGGGACATCGAGGCCCCTGTTAAAATCACAGATCGTGACTCAAGGATGGCAATGAAACAATTGGCAAAAGAGATGTCCAGGATGAGGATGGTCTATTCCAATGTCTAAATTCAGGTTTTTTTCCACAGATATAGCGGCAACCGTGACGCCTGACAGCGTAACGCCCGCCCCTGCAACGCTTATCGTTTTTGATCAGGACCCTTTGCACTCGGAATATAATCCGGCAGGTGCAACACAGGACAGGGGGGCTGTGATCCGTACCATTGGCGGTACCGTGATCCAGGATTTCGGTGTGGTGGAAAGCGACGGCCTTATCTCGTTTTCTGATACGGATGCGTTATCCGGGACCACGGCAGCGGCTTTGAAAACAGCTTATGAAACAGTTGGCGGGCAGTGGTACTTCACGGACGGGTATAATTGTTGGAAAGTGCAATTCAGTCGTAACCCAAAGGGGTTTAGGTCGTGGCGTAATCTGCTTTTTTCGTATTACGGGACGCATATGTTTTCTTATGAAATTCAACTTCTTGTTGTCTCTAAGGCGGTGTAGGGTATGGCTCTTGATTGGGATGTTCTCATGGATGGCGTGTCGGTTAAGGATCAAATCGCAAGTTTCGAGATCCGTGAAAGTAAAGGTGCCTATGCCAGGGAATTAACGCTGTTTGCTGCGGATGCCTCTTTTTATACTCAATTTGATTTTACCGTCTTTCCAAAATTACGGATTGAGGTGAAGACAAAGAACGGCGCGACATGGATATCCCAGGGCAATTTTTACATTGAACAGCCTATCCTTACCACAGACCCGGATTCAATGATCAGTCAGGGCATATGGGGCCGGTCTGAAACGGCCAAAATCGGATCCCCGTGGGCCGTGAAAGTGTCCAAAGAGTGGTCATCAGATACCACATGCCAGGCCATTATGACAGAAATGGCGGATTTGTGCGGTCTGACAATTACATTTGAAACATCCTACTATACGGTTTACGGCGGCACATACACTGTTGATGGTGTTTATCCGATTGATGTGATTGCAGAGATCGCCGGGTTTACCGGTGATTATGTCGGGTGCAGCACCTCCGGCGAGCTTGTGATAAAATCCAATGTGTTTCATCCGTCTGTGGCAGATCATACGATAACAGATGTGGATATCTCGGGAATCAGTGAAAGCATAGAATACCCTGATTTTGGGAATAGGATATTAATCAGCGCGGCAGGAGGGAATGCGTCATACTCTGTTGAGCTTGTTGTGCTTGACGGTACTGATTGCCTGCCGGCAGACGGGGTGTCGTCTGGCACTGTACTGGCGTTTGTCACTGACCAGGACGGGCAGCCGGCAAATAATGTCAGTGTGGATTGGACGGCAGAATCAGGGATTACCGTAGACAAGGCCGTTACAGTCACAGGGGATTATCTGATTGATAAAGAGACCGTCAATGCGGATAATTATTATAAACTTACGGTTGCTTATCCGGTTAGCGATGTGATCGGCATATGGAAATATGCGGACTCATCCCACGCAAATAATTTTTGGGACGCATCAAAAGAGGGGTGCGTTTTTGAAGGCAATGAGATTATTGTCAATGATCCTTTTACATATTGTGATCAAACACTTGTTGTCTCATATATTACAGCCGGGTGTGCAGTAAATACGGTAATTGCCGGGAATCAGTCTTTTGACGTCGCCGTCACGGCGGATGTCGGTGGCGTGCAGAGTTCTCTGGATATTAAACTCGGGAACTCCTGTGCATGTGGGTCCAGTCTTAGTGTTCGTGCCGGGTCCTCTGAAGTCTGTTTTGGGAATTACACAAATATCTTGGTGGCAGCGACAATAAATAATGAACCTGCGCTTGGATATGTAGTTAGATTGGCAGGAGATGAAGGCTGCGGAGAACAAGACTCTTGGTCAGGAACTTTAGGCTATGTTGATGTTTATGCTGAAATAGCCACCGTTTTTAATGTTATCCCCGGGGTGTCCCAGGTCAAAACCTCCATGCCGATCTCTGAAGTACATAATCCACCACGGGTTTATAGAAAATCAAGTACTAATCCAAATAGGTATTCGAGCCATACTGATCAGACTATTGATTTAAATTATTCATACGAAACCGGTGTAGAGTTACTTGTTTACTACACTGCGGCAGGTGCTTCCACTTTTAGATGGAGGCCAGGGGGGTCTGTTACCACACCAGAAGACACTGAGATATATGGAGGCGGGTGTAGCTCTGAAATCACCGTGACAATGGCAGATGGTACGGAGCAAGGGCTATCCGCATCAATAAACATGTCATCAATAGACTGCACTGTTGTCACAGATGATGACCCAGAAATTCCTGAAGATGATGACGACGACCCATTGCCAGAACCGGACCCAGAAGAGCCAGACCCGTTTTTTCCTGTTGAACCAGTAGGCGGATTGGATAGCGGGGATGATGGTGGAGATGATGGTGGAGATTTGTCCGGCGGTGACGATGGTGGTGATGGATACCCTGAAGGAAGCCCTGAAGATGGTGAAGGCCAATTCCCCGGGGAAGGAGGTGGGGCATTGTCGCCAGATTCCACGTCTGATGAAGGAGATGATTCAGGGGACTCAAGCGAAGATGGAAGCGAGCCCGAGGCAGGGTCAAGCCCTCTGGGTGAAGGTGAATCAGGTGATCCGTCAGGAGGATTGGTTACTGCGTGTGATAGCGCTATTTTGACAAAAATAGTGAATTACGACAGCGTAATCGGAGATGAGGAGAAAGAAAAGCTGAGGTACGGGTATCAAAGCTCCGATGATTGTGAAAATGGGTTTTCATGTGAATGCTCTGAGTTATGTGAATCGGAAATGTATGAGAAAGGGAATACTTACGATTATCCAAAAACGATACATGAACAGGCTTTAGAATCTGGCGAAGAAAATAGCCCTGCGTATAATGAAGCTTATGAGCAGTTAAAGACTGATAACTTAGCAGAGTGTGAATCAAATTGTGAAGGTGCAAGAAACGGTTTTTGCGGAAACTGTGAAATCATAGGCGTTGACGTTTTGGAGCCTGGGCAATCTGCTGAGTATATTTGTAGCGATGGAACTATTGAAATTATTACCATGCCTGAAGATGCCTGCGGAACTTTGACTTTTAATGTCGGTTGTTGCGAAATAGAGATAAGGAGCACTGACGGGCATTGGGAATTGGTTGGGTCTGGGGTGGCAACAACTGGAGGTGATTGTTCTCGTGGATCAAGCTTTATTCAATGTTCTGTTTCTAACGAAATATCAGGAGGTACTAAAGTCAGCATGCTTGTTACAAGGCTATGTGTGCATGATGATTATCTCGATACGTCTACTTGTGTAAGGACATCCCCTGAAGGAGCCCCTGGCCCTGCTTGTGAGCCTGAAACTTGTACTGAATATTTAGGAGATAAATGGGGAAATGATAGGGGTACCACGGTCTACAGTTATTCTCAATACCAATGGGTTTGCTAAGGGGTAAATATGACAGAATTAAGTTACAAAATTTTGCAAAGCTTACAGGCGTACAGGTCAGAAGACGTCTTAGCCGCATTTGAATTATTTAAAGAGACAATGGAAAGGGAAAATTTAGGAGATTTACCTGAGTTAATAGAAGCCGGATGGACCCCTGTTAAGGAAAAACCAGAAGATAATATTCCTTTCCACTATCTTTTTGGGAATTACTGGATATTTACCGAAGAAGGGCGGGAAAAGAAAATCCAAGAAGCTAAAAAGAAAGCAGAAATTAAAAAAGAAAAACAAAAATCAATCGTTGGCAAAAAAACTTCTATGGGTATATCTAAAACTTGTTTGAGATGTCCGGAGTGTAGCGGCAAGCTCTATAAGCAAAGAGTTTGTCCAGGGTGTAAAGACGGCAGGAGCGGTTACAGAATCAGATTGATTTGTGAAGAAAACCCAGATCATGAAATTTTACTTTAAAAAGCAGGTTGATTATGAAAAAAATGCCTAATTTTATGATTAGAATTAAAGTCACTGATGATAAGTCGCGGGTTGTAAGCGAGTTACACGAACAAGGTCATAGCTGGACAAGAAATGGATATATATTATGGCTTACGAGTTTTTCTGGAGTCGCTGGGGGTGGAAGTAATGCTTTCGGTGCTGGCAATATATCTGCGAAGCGCAGTTCGGGCATAATTGATTATAATTCAAATTATTGTTTTAGCCCAGTAGGCTATTCATATAATAACAATCACTTCGTTACGACATCTCTAAATTCAAATAGCGCCGGAATATGTGTTGGTACTGGAAATGCCGCGTTCAGTGTCGAAAATTATGACCTTGCAGCAAGAATAGTTCACGGAACAGGACCTGGTCAGTTGTCTTATGGTGCCCAATCAGCCGTAGCATCTAATTATAATTCAAGCCTTAAAGAATGGACAATAATAAACACCAGACAATTTAATAATGCGTCTGGCGCAGATATCATTATTGCAGAAATTGGATTAGATTTTTTTGGCAAAATCTTTGCAAGTATAAATTACCAATATTTAGCGGCGCGTGATGTTTTATCGACACCCATTACAGTGCAGAACGGGTATAACATTGACGTAGCGTACGAAACCACTTTTGATTTTTCAGCTATAGACTAATTATGGTTGATATTAACGCCATAACCACACCTGGCATATCAGGTATGGCTTCGGTTATACAGCGTGTAAAGATACAGTTAGGTGCGATAATCCTGCCTGGATTAGAAAAAGATGATGCTTTAAGCGAAAGTACTTCATTAACGGATTTTTGTTTTGATATCATGGCATTTTTAAGCGAGGTTGGTGACGCCTGTATGGATGTTTCAGCAGGCTACCAGGCCATGGAATCCTGTCCTATAGACATTCAAACTCTTGGTGAATCAATTTGTGACAATATACTAGATATCGCAGTTGGTTTTTTGGGCATTATTGACATGCCGATATCGGTAATTCTCTCTAGAAAAATAAATATGGATGTGATCATGGATATTATGCTGTCATCCGGCATCATCACGCGGGATATGGCTATGGATATCAGTGTTGGAGACGGGAGTAAAATCATAAGCATGGGCATGGACTTAATGGCAGTTTACGCAATGCCGGAATTTAAATATGTGTATGCAATGAGTTTAAACAGTGTGATCAAGGAGGTCGCATAATGTCACAGCCGAATACTTACTGGCTTTTCAATAATACTGCAAATGATGGGGTTAACACTGGCAACGCGTCCGGTGGTGCTGGTGGTTCTTCATCCAACTGGGTAGTTATGGACCTTGCAAACGACGCAATGGCCTGGTGTTCTGAGCAGCAGACAGACGGGGATTCCATATCAGGCACCCGCTATCCGGTTGTAATCCCGGATTCCGGCAGCAACGAGGCCGAAAAAACCTTTGTCAAAGATGCGTCTGCGTCTGTGTTTGATCAGGTGCCACTGGCAGGTACAAGCGCAGGCGGGCAGTCCGGAGGAGATAAACGATATGTCTTTGCAATATTTTTTGATGGGGCAACCGCCGGGGTGCCGTACCTCGAAGCATGGGACTCAAGCGCTCACGAAACCGCTGCAAATAATTTCTTGGGCGGCGGGACACCTGAGAACTCTTCTATACGGGCCATTACCACAACCAACGCTGCCCCTGGGTCAGCAACATGGGCTGGAACACCCCTAGCTGGGATCGTATCAAGAATTGAACTGGATACGGCGGCGTTGGCCGCTGCAAAGAATCTTTATTTTAATATCAAGCAGCTCGTTACAAACGGCACGCATTCCCCGGGCAGCTCAACGGCTCTGGTGCTCACCCTGAGATATTTATACTCATAGTTGGGAGGCAGATGAAATACACCATAACATTTGACGATGGAATTGTTTATACCTCACCGGATATCCGGGCATGTGATCCTGGGTGGGCATCGGAATATGGTGAAAAACGGACAGGCATCCGTGAAATAAGCATTATGATGCCAGGGGGGAAAAAGCTGATATTGAAAGGCTTTGAAAAGTACAATTTTTTTGTAGAAGCATCCCAGGCGTTAGGGACAAAATCCGGATCCCGTATTGAATCCTTTTTTTTCTGCGGGGCCTGGAAAGGATATGTGGTGCTCTGGGAAATTAACCACAAAACCCGGCAGATTTTGAAACGAATGGCCATGGACGGTAAAGAGTATCACGGCACAGCCACGCGGGGGTGGCGTATGGGTTTAATGGGCGAAAATGCAAAGAGCGGGGTGATATGTCATTTAGCGTAACGGCTTGGAACTTGAATCCAAATCGTGACTGGTATGTCAAGTTATCAGATGCCGGTGATGATATCCTTGTTGAGCTATATCCAACGCAGTCGGACGCAGAATCAGGCACGAATTTAACGGCATCCGGGGCAGCTTCTTTTGGGAGCGATTCCGAAGTCTCCATGGTTATGGATGACGGCGGCTCACCGGAAATATCACTGTTTGACGCAGGGCCAACATATCATCTTAAGGTGGCCGGGCAGGATGCAGACGCAACCAAAATCTTCCATGTTTCCCCATTTGTGGATCTGCCGGAAGTCAGTCATGGAATCTATCAATCATGGGCAATGGTGACGCCCAGGGCTCAGTATGAGATCAATGCGCATACCCATACGGCAAAGATTAAAAGCATCGGAATTGCCAACCACATACCGGCCATGAAAGCCGGTGATGTGTTACGGATTCAATCTTCAAGGATCGGTGTGGATGTGTTAACCACCATTACCGAATTAACCATATCAGGAACGCCTGACAGCCTTGTGAATACAGTTGAAACAGTTGAATATGTGGATTTATCAAGGGAGTAGGGTCCTGTGGATATCCTAAAGCAATTCAATCCGAAAAAGTCGTCTAAAAATTATCTGTTCGGCCGGGTAACTGCTGTGTCTGGCATCAAATTGACGATTGAAACATCCACGGGACTGCAGATTAGTATCACAGATTCAGATCTGGCTTATAGCGTAGGCGACCAGCTTGTATTAGGGAAAAATGAAAACTTTAACAGCCTTTTCATTATCAGGAAGGTCAGTAATTTGTTCCCGGCTACAGGAGGTAATGTGATTATCACGGACGGGCAAGGGTAGGGTTTGATAATTTATACTGCTATAATTTTATAAACGGGGATAGCTTTGATAAAAAAAATGTTTTGCATCACATTTGTAAGCGTTGGTATTCAATTGTTTTTAATGGCTATGGCAATTGCGCAGGTTGTTTCCCAGGCGCCTGGATCGCACCCACAGTGGACAACTGAATCTGCGCTGATAAGTATTGGACGTGTCGTTATCACGGTCTTACTCGCTATAATCGGATGGATGGTGAAAAAGCAACTTGATACCATCCTGCACACATTGGAGTTGTTAGCCACTAAACAGTCAACTTGCAGGGAAGATCTTCCGTCGCGGTATGCGGACAAGGAAAGCACAGCGAAAAATTTTAAAGAACTTTATGGCCGGATAGACCGGCATGACAAGCTGCTGGAACGGCACTGTGTCCTGATTGGCGGACGCCGTGCTGGGGATTTGGGAACCTTTTCTGAACAATCGTAGCTTGACATGCTATATAAAAATTTGGGAGTGGCATGGATCACAAAAAACTTAAAAAACTGCTCATTGAACATGAGGGGATAAAATATGCCCCGTATAAATGCCCAGCAGGGAAAACCACTATAGGCATAGGGCATAATTTGGATGACAAAGGCATATCAAAAGCAGTCGTGAATTTGATGTACGACGAGGATGCTGCAGAAGTAGAGGCGGATTTGAGAGTCATTTTCAACGATTTTTATACATTGCCGGAGCCGATCCAACTTGTTTTGGCAGATATGCGTTTTCAACTGGGTTATGGCGGGTTTCGATCTTTTAAGCTGATGATCCGTGCTGTCAAAGACAGAAACTGGCCGGGTATGATTGTCCAAATGAAAAACTCAGATTGGTACAGCCAGACCCCGCGCCGAGTTAATGATCTCATAAGTATGGTGCTTGAGGTAGCGTGATGGACATTGCCGAGTTTTATAAAAGCCTGCCGGTTTTTGCAATCTGCGATCCAATTCGTTTTGGGTATCTGGATGGATACATTATTGCTGCCCCTGAAAGCTTCTGGGCGTTTTTAGGTCAAGATATGTCAGCTGCTGTGAACGGTTGCGGCCCTGGTGGGAATGGTGATAGGCTTGTCCCGGATACGGTATACTTGTTGAGCATTAAAGCGGCATGTAAGGTTCACGACTGGATGTATACAATTTATAACGATGAGTTTGGTTTCGAACTTGCAAACCAAGTATTCATAGATAACATGATTCGAATAAACAATGCGGCGTCAGGCTGCGTCTTGTTAAAATGGCTAAGGATGCAGCGCATTTTAAAATATTACCGGGCGGTACGTGCTTTTGGCAGGCTCTTTTTTTATGATGCGCATATCTCTTTATATGATAATCAAGAAATTTACGGATGTTAAAAATCTGGGCGCATATGGGGCGCATATGTCGTCACTTTTTTCTTAAAAAATAGAGAAACAAAGAAAAAGGCGTTTTCAACAAAACGCCGAAAACGCCTTATAGCCTTGATTTTGCTGGAGCCGGCGCGCGGATTCGAACCGCGGACTTTCTCATTACGAGTGAAAAAACCATATCAATTAATTCAGATAGTTAAAAAGGCCGGGGCGCATATTGGGCGCATTGCGGTCTTTTTGTTTTTCAATATTTGAGCTTTTCCATTTCAATTTTCAATCTCTCCTGGACCACCTGGGAATAAATTTGAGTGGTCCTTATTTCCGTATGCCCTAAAATTTTCTGAACCACTTCCAGGGGGATGCCGACGGTTAACATCCTGGTTGCTGCTGTATGGCGCAAGTCATGGAACCTTGATTGCACACCGGCTGCCCGGGTTATCTCTCGGTAATAATTTGATACTGTGGATGTGTGAGCGTATGAAAAAATTTTCCCAATGTCCTGGTGGCCGATAATATCAAATACATGATCAATAAGTGGGATAAGCCTCTCTTTGGCACCTTTCCCATTGATTACAATGCTGCCGTCATGGATGTGTTCATATCTTGCCGTTATGATTTCTTTTCGGCGGGTGCCGGTAAAAAGGGCAAATTGTATTATCCGGTACATTTCCGGTTTCCGATCCATGGCCGCTGACAAGATTCTTTCTATGTCGCCTGACTCAATAATCCTTGGCAAGGCAGATCCAGTTTTCATTAATTTGATTCTGGGAACGGGTTCTGTCCGCAGGTCATTCTCTACGGCAAAATTCAATGCTGCACGGATCCTTCGCAGATGAGTATTTACAGAAACCGGTTTCATTCCCCTGGCACTGCATGACTGTTTGAATTTGGAAATGGTGTTTGCTGTGACATGGTCAACGGGGATATCCCCGGCAACATCCATCAGCGATCTGATTGCAAGTTCATCGGCTGTCAAAGATTTGTCGGATAAGTCAGCGCGTTCAGGGGTTGAGATGTAAAGTTTCTTGAGATCTGATATGGTCCCGCCGGTTTGTTTTTCCAATTGGAGGAGATTTCCGCGCAAATACTCCCGCTTCAGATCCCGGAAAATGCCTTTGGCTTCCCTGGCATCTTTTGTTTTTAGGCTTCGGCGTTTCCGGCCAGAGAATTCCACATACCATATCTCTCTTTTTTGGAAAAGTCTCATGCTGGGGATGATATTACAGCGTTGCGAGGATTGACAAGGCTTTGTTTTTCTTTGTGTAAAAGTGAGATAGCCGGTAGTCATCTATTGATTCCTTATCAAAGATCCAGTCGCCGCGGGCAGAATCTGGGTCCTGGTATCCGATTATGTTTTTGCGTTCAGCAAGTTCAATGAGTTTTGCCCGGCCATATCCGGAATACTTTATCGCTGCGGACAGCTTCATCCATCGAGGCGTAGCCATCCGCTCCGCTATCATTGTTGCAAGTATTTCGATATCTGGTTGGGTCATAATGATCTGGTGATTCTTATTCCATTAAAAAATTATTTATTGTTAGTGAATTTCTGTGTTCATGATGCATTCCATTTTTACACCGGACTCCTGAAACATTTTCCATGACTCGTCAACTTGTTCTCCCCATCGTTGATACTGGTCATCTGTCATATGGATGGTAACAACCCGAGAGATTCCGGCCTGTATAATCATGCCGGCACATTGCGGGCATGGCGGCATGGGGACAACATAAATGGTGCAGCCTGTCAGATCCCGTTGGGCAAAGAGGATGGCGTTTCTTTCTGCGTGCTGAACACGGAGCAGTTTGATGTCTCTGTCTGCATATTTTTCCGGGGAATCATAGCAGCCCCTGGGGAACCCGTTAAACCCAAAAGAGATCAGTCTGTTTTTTTGATCCGTGATCACTGCCCCGCATTGTGTGCTGGGGTCTTTTGCCCAGGAGCTTACAAAGTATGCCAATTCTATAAATCGTTTGTCCCATTTATTCATTGATTTGCCTTTCAAAAGCTTATGCCATGATTACTTTTTCAAACTTCTCGCCCAGGGCCACACCGATTGATTCATATTTATACCCGATCCAATCCGGATCGAATCCGTCTGGCTCGTTAATTATGTGGCTGCAAAATGTTCCCATGGATTTCCTGAGCATGGCCCATTCGTGCTGCAATCTCTGGTTTTTGGATTGCGTTACGCTTTCATAGGCCTCTTCCACCATCAGCATTATGGCATTGAAAAAATCCGGGCCCAGTTTGTTGTCGTCGCTGATGTTCAGGATCATGGTTTTCATTTCGTTTATGATTCGGTTGTATTTTTCCCAGTCCTTTTGGGCCAGGACGAACTTACCGCCGCCGTATAGTATTTTGTTGATGTTGTCTACCCGGGCCTGGATGCGGGCCATCACGTCAAAGGTTTTTTTAGGCATGTCGCAATCGAGGCTGGTGACCATGGCAAAGACCAGGTCTGCGGTGTATATTTGTCGGCGGATGGATCGGGTCAGTTTTAATGGGGCTGGTGCGTATTCCATGGCGATTATGCGTGTTGCCGGGATTGATGTGGTGTGGGCGGTTTGGAGGTTCATGACATCACCTCCCGGACGCTTTCAAGGAAAAAAAGTTGCTGAACAGGGGTCCCGGACCCGGATTTTTTACCGGTATCTTTGAGAATGGTATATTGTTTGCCTTTGGCGGTTGGCTTCCAGTTGAGCTTGTTTTTATCGTCCCGGTAAGATTCAATGACGCCATTTTGTTCAAGCAGCTTATTGGTTTTTTGGGCGGTGAGCCCCAGTATTTTACCAAGCTGGGTGGCTGTCAGGTGTTGTTCCTGCTCTTCACAGATCAAGTGTGTGGCGCCAATAATATCAAGAAGGTTTACGCCGGTTATGCGGCGAACTGCTGTATTCGCGCAAAGTGTGGCCTGATTTCCTTTCAGTCCGGCGGCCTTTGCAATTGCAACGGCCGCTTTGAATTCGTTTGATACGGGGATCAGTGTTTCTGGTTCGTAGTCAGGCATGGTGTATGAGCCTGTTTTACGGATTGATGGAAGGACTTCTGATGTCACCCATCTTCGGAATGGTTTTGCTTCCGGTTTTGTAGATTTGACCATAAGTGTATAAAGGCCGGATTCGTTAACCGTGATGAGTTCTTGCTTTCCGCCAGGGGTCTGCGCTGTATGCATACCCTTTTCATCATCATCCAGGTGGTTTCTCACTGCTGAATTATGATCAGCATACCCAAGAATTTCACAAATATCCTTGGCAACCCACCATGGATTTCCTTCCTGGTCCTCGATAACTCTGATTTCTTTTTCTTGGTACGAAAATGGAATGATGTTGCTCATACGACCTCCTTTAAAGTTTTTGAATAAAAGGAGGTGTATGACGCAAATTTAGATTTAGATTTTATTGTGCTTGCTGATTTTTGCATTTTACCCCTCCATGGTGGAGGGGTCAGCGATCTGCTGGGGAGCGATCGTTGTTATTCTCTCATGATCAAAATAAAAATGTCAAATATTTTTAACGCCGCTATAGCTATTTCAGTCAATCCCCAACTGATTCCGGATCAGCCTGCATGTCAGGTCTTTTATTTCCGGGTGGCGCGGAACTGGTGAAACCTTGCCGTTGGCTGGATTGGCATACAGATCATGACTGCTGCCGTGTCGTTTCAGATAACAGCCATGTTCAACAAGCTCCTTAATAAATTTGCGTCGCTTCATGCAAAGTTCAGGTCTATTTCTTCAGTGTGAAGTCCCGGTACCGGAAGTCCCATGGCGTCCTCCATAAGAAGCTTGTAGGCATCGGCAATGTTCTCTTTGAGTTCTTCAAGTGTTTCTCCCTGGCTGATTACGCCTGGAATCTCCTGTAAACGCCCTACGTACCAGCCGTCGTCTATGCCGTATATAAGTGTGAATTTCATGGTATTCCCCTTTTTTATATAGTGTCCCCGGAATTCCCTTTTTTATATAGTGTCCCCGGAATTCCCCCGGAATTCTCGAAAAGTTAATCTTTTGGAATTTTATCGTGGAGCTTTAAAATTTCATATAAAACCGGCTTGTCATCAATCGTGTTGACTTTAACATCCACAATGTACGCAAGTTTGTAGATGTTTTCATCGGATGTGATTATTTTCTTTTGAATTTCTGAATCCATAATAACTCGCACTGGATTTGAAGAAAACTCTTCAATCTTCCCCTGATATCCAGCCTGGCTTTTTAAAGTGTTTCGTGTTTGAAACCAATACAGGACGGCATTTTTGTATGTTCCTGAAATAGGTTCTTTCATGTTTTCAAGAATCTTCCTGGTTTTATTCTGGATAGCGTTTGCCTCGGTTGAATTAATGTTTATCACAAGGTTGATATCTCCATTGATTTCTGTGGAGATTTTATATTGCGCTTTGCTGTCTTCTGCCACAGGGTCTATAAATCCGGATATGTTTTTCAAACTTTTCTGGTTATATCCGGTATCCGGAGAATCGGAAGTCAGTGCCCCAAAGAAACACTTGAGATAATTAGAAAAGGCAAGAATATTATTGAAATCACCTATGGCCGGCAAAGCCCCAGGGCTTAAAGAAATCAGGTCGGCAATAATACTGCCCTGCTTGATCCCTTTGATATACAGCTTTGAGTCGTCCGCAGAGGGCTGCCCATGGTCCTGCAAAAGAAATTGACGATATTCGTCCGCAAGACATAAGAGGCTGTTCGTGTAACATATAAGCTCTACCGGCTTGGAGTTGTTGAACTCTATGGTCATTTTGTCAGGCATTTTGTTCCTCCGGATTATAAGATTTTTTTCAAAATGACATAAAACGACATAAGCCGCAACTGTTTCAATCATATGGTATGATCCGGCATTTAGTTGGTTCCTGTTCGCTGCTGTTTTTTTATAGGAAATGGTGATACAAATATTTTGTCCTGGCATGATAGGCGAATGCGGCATGGGTGTGTGGATTTTATGCTAAAGGGGGATTATTATGAGTATATCTTACAAAATAAATGAAAAATTAGAGCAAACAAATTCAGATATTATCAATATAGCGATCTGTATTCTCGGTATTGCTTGCGCATTTGGAAGCATGCTTATCACCGCAGGAAAACAGGATTTAAAAACAATAATTCTCAGTGTTGGGTGTTCATTAATAGCCACGTCCATTGTTTCGTTTCTGACATCAAAATACTTGATCCGCATACGAAAAACCAAAGAACTGATTAATACCTGGGGGATAAAGGCCATTTACAAAACCAGACAGAAGATGAACGCCAGCGCAGATGAATCATTTGATAATTTAGAAAATAATTTGGATATTATTGCCTGGGGGCTTAAATCTTTCCGGGATATTAAAGGCGACAGGGTTTTACATAAGGTTAAAAAGGGGTTGAAGGTTAGAATCATTGCGCCTCACCCAGACTCTGAAGTTGTTATAAAGAGATCCGAAGAAGAAAAAGAAGTGCCTGATCAAATCAAAAATACTATCATCAATCTGGAAAAGTGGGTTAATGAACTGAAAGATGCCGCAGTAAATCCTGATGATGTTCAAATCAAATTTTATTCCCACCTTCCACAAGATTTTTATTTCAGGCAGGATAACAATATTTTCATAGGCCCCTACAGGTATGGGATATCCAGCCAGCAAACAATATCATATGAATTCAAAAGCCCTGGTGAGGGATTTGAGGATTATAAGGATTATTTTGAAAGATTATGGAAAGACCCTGATTTTTGCTCGTAAATTTACTGAAGAATGGCGATCACATTTTTTTTATTGTGTTCCAGGAATTCTACTGGACAAGACTTTGAAAAATGGCTGGGCTGACGGGTGGGAGCCGGAACAGGATGCCCAGGATGATAAGCACGCTGCTTTGGAATAGTTCAGATCAATCCCGGATACAAGCCTAAAAATGCTGGCTGACATGTTGAATCTCGTGACGCGTGAAGAATTGAACCATCGGGCATCTATGGTCTGGCAATAAAGCAGCTAACTATTGTTTATTTGTCTGGGTTTGTTGTGAGTTCGTTTGCTTTGCGGGTGTTTTATTTTGAGTGGGCACCTGCGAATTTATGGACTGACTGATACTTGGCGGCGTCCGTGTGATATCTAAGTATTTTTGCAGCCAAGAATTTTGCATTTGGTTAATCATATAGAGTATGCAGGCCAAGCCAATAAAAAGAGCAAACAGTGCTCCTATAACTGTTGTTGCTATTGCTGTTCGGGTAGTTTTCCCTTCGATTTTAATTTCCTTCACATCATCGGAGATGTTATCAACCATCTGTTTCATCCACTCGGTATTGTCACTAATTTTGTCGGCCAAGAAATCAATTTTTGAGGAGACTCTCTCTAATTTGTGATCCAGTCGCTCTTCAATGTTTTTGAAGCGTTGTTCAATGTATTTGTCGTTGTAATTATCACCCATCGTTTGATCCTTTTTTCGCTCTATTTTGTCCTCTTCTGTTTTTAATGTATCATCATCAATATAAAATTTGTACCCCACATTACAAGTTGCACTGTCACTAATGAATGGCGCAGTTGTTTCAGGCTTTATGCCAACCTTTTTTCCCTCTTCTTTGATAAGAGCCTCGCTTCCTGAATTAGGAAAGAGGGGCGTTATATTGCCAGGTAATGATGAAGATGAAGTCATGATTATTCCAGATTAATTATTTTTGAATTTAAAATATCGAGCAATTCATCTGCTATAAATTTTTTTGAATATTCGACAACATCATTACATGTGCCATCAGAAATTCCTTTGGTTTGTTCAGTATTATTGATATCTATTTTTACATATATTTTATCTTTATCGTTTTGAACATCATCATCATCATCATCATCATTTACAGAAATGTCGCTAAAGAGATAGAGGTGAATATTAAATTTATCTCGAATAAATTTAGTTCTGAGTTCTATCATCTTCAGGTCGCCCTCGCCTGGATAGAAACCATATCTTTCTCGAAAATCTGAAAAAAGACCTTCCCCTTTATATTGTATATCGCAAACAGTGCCGACTAATTGTATTTTTTTTAGATCTACCTTTCGATCCCCGACGTATAAGTCATACAGGCGTTTACTAATATTTTTAAACACAGTTTCAGTTATTTTTTTATCATCGTATTGAATGTGGTTGCTGCTGACAGTTATGCTGCGGTAGTTTTTTTTGTGATGGATAACAAAAAAATCTTGTTTTTGTTTTTCTGGTTCAGGACATACCGTGCTAGCATAAGGGAATTGTTTCTGAAAAGAAATATTTAAATTTTCCTGCCACTTCAAAATTTTTTGATAATTTAATTCGTTTGGGTCAGGAGTCAATAATTTGATAGAAAACATCCTGTTAGTCACTTTCCCATTCTGTTCAGTAAAAATATCAGCCATAACCACATCCTTTTAAAATATAAGTTAGTAATATTGCCCGTATATCATAACTTTAACCATACATGGTTTTTCTGTTGAAATCTATCAGGGTTCCCTGATTTTTCAGAAAAGCCAAATTTGCTAAACGGTATCATCCGGAATTTAGTCTTCGTCGTTGGATGCTTCTAACTTCCAGTTTGATGCTTGTCATATCCGGTTTTTTGATCAAGCTTGCGTTGAAGGAACTCGGCCTTGAATTCCAGGATTAGGTTCCGCATAGAGAGTTCATAAGCCCGGATGTTAGCTTCATTTGCCTTTGTGCTGCCTTCGACCACGCTTTCTAACCGAGACACCCTTTCTCTTAAACCAAACATATTGCGCTCAAGTGCCGTCATACGAGTATCTATTTGATCTATTTGAGGCTTCATTGCCTCCCGGATCGCCGAAAAAAAGGTCTCTTTTGTTAATGTTTCTATCCAGCTCATGGTTATCTCCATTTTGTTTGGTTTAAACTGTTATCTGAAAATCAGGGATCCCATGATATTGTTTGTTCTATTTTTTTTGATAAATGGGATCGATCCGGCATTTAGTCTTCTCCGTTTGATGTTCTCTTTTTTAATTAACTGCCAGCAGGTTGATGTTCTCTTTTTTAATTAACTGCCAGCAGGGCCTTTTTTGCGACTTCTGGCAAATCGATCTGGGCGAAAATAACCGATGGGTAAAGATACCCATCCAGCTCTGCTATATCTTCATCTATAACCCGTAGCATATTTCTTTTTTCCGCGTCCTTGTCCGGCAGCTGCCGGTATACTTTACCCATGATCAGGCTTGCCGGGTTATCTTTGTTGTTGATACAGATAACAAATGTATTCATGATATAATCCTTTTTATTTTAAAATCTTTCCGGCCTATCCCGTGGGCTTCATACCAGTGTATTTCAGCCCTTACACTCACCCCGTTTGAAAACTGTATTGTTGCAATCCCCTTCATTTTACGCCAGCTGCCTGGGCCATAGGCTTTTTCCAGTAAAGATAAAATGCGGATGCCCTGCCCTTTTGCTATGGTTTCAACATCTTCTATTTGGCTTATTATATTAAAATTCATTGAAAGCTATTTATAGTGTCTATTCCCTGGCAAATGGGATGATTTGGGAATTGGTATTGTGTCGCCGGATTTCCTTTGATATTGTAGTTACTGTTATCATTAACCATATCCACATGAGGTTGTTATGAATGAACTATCACAAATTGAGAATGAGGCCATGTTCCTTAAAGCAAAAATATATGGAATGCGCACCAATGAAACTAATAATCATCTAAATCGCGAGCTTCTTTTGGCAAAACGAAACCTGATAATTCTTCAGTTAGAACAAAACGGATATCTTCAAAAGACATCCCTCGAACAACAGAAGGAAGCCAGTTGAATTTGTGGACAAGATAAAAATAGACAGCTTCCATCCCGTGAAGTTCTTTATACCCCTCTCGCTTGGGCTATTTCGTCACCAAAGACATCAAGACTGAATGATAGTTTTCCTTGTGTAATATGAAGGTTTTTTGTTATTTGGTAATACTCTTTGTCTCTCATAGCGTGCTCCTTCTTTTTTTGGGTTTAAATCATGGATTCACCGATATCGTTTCAGTGTTGAGCATGATGAAATGACTAACCAATCATTTCATCATCTCCAATTCTTTGATAGCGCTTTTAATTTCGACAGATAATTCATTGTTTTGGCTCGAATATGTTTGCAGCGAACCTGATGGAGAAATAGCCATATCGGCATATTTATTGAATAGTAAATACAATTCTTTTAACCTTTTATAGTCGCTTTCCATGATAGGAGGTGGTGTTATATTTTTTATACTTTGAGCGATATCCTCTGATAATTTTTTGATGGATGAAATCGTATTGAATCGTTTGGTACGAACTTCAATAATTGCTTCATTGAAATCACGTTTATTGTAATCTGAATAGATAGCTTCACGCCACTCTCTGTTGATTTCATCGACTACACTTTCAGAGTCAATGGCCAATGTTATCATTTTGATAGATACGCTTTTTATAAATGTCGAAAACTCGGCTTGTGCTGTATCGGCATCTATTTTTAAATAAGTCTTATATCCAATAAAAGAGATTACAAAAGCCACAATAATGCTTGAAACTATTACTGGATTAATTAATCTTCTATGTTTTTTATAGCTTCTTGTGTCATCTTCTTTTTGGGGAGGCGTAGAAGCTTTTTGTTGTTGTGTTCTCTTTTTGATATCTTCAACATCTTCCTGTTTAGCCTCTTCTTGTTTAGCCTTTTCATCCTTAGCTTCTTGAGCTTTTCTTTTTTGAATCTGTTCATACTTCTCAAAAATGATCCCGCACCGAGGACATTCAACAGCCCCAGGATTTCGTTTGAACTCACACTTTGGGCATGAAAGGTTTTGCATAAAACCTCCTTATGAGGTGAAATTTAGAAAACTGACAAATGAAACAATAAAATTAGGGCTCACTCGATATATTCCCGTCAAAATATTTGCTAAATAGTATGATTCTGCATTTAGTCGTTTCCGTTTGCTGCTGGTCTCTTTTTTATAGCTTCTGTTTTTCTTTTTAGCTTCATTTTTATAATATCATGAACTTCTTCGTAACCATGTAAATCTATTGATTCCAGAATAAGCAAGTCTTCATTTATTTCTTTAGCCTTTTCTGGATTTTTAAATTTAGAAACAAGGTTTTGATGTTCAGATAGTATCTTTATTGTTTTAATGGGTTCCCCATCTATAATATCTTTCCCTTTTTGAAGTATTTCTAAATAATCAACTTCAATTATATCAGATATTTGAAGTTGCTTTTCGAATGGCGCTATCCTGAAATCATTCCCAAGGTATTTGCTAATCGTGCCATCTTCAACTTGTAACTCAAGCGCAAGCCAATTTTGAGTTTTGCCATTATCTTTAAGCCATTTTTTGACAAATGCTCGAAAATATAAATATGTCGAATAATTAGATTTCATTTCTTATCAATATTGGAAAGATTTAAAAAGTTAAACAAAAAAAACTTTCCCGGAAAGAAATTTTAGTTTGACAATATGTTTCCAATATGGCAATGTTTCCACCATGGAAAAACTAAAGCAAAGAATAGCAGCTAAATATCTCGGTATATCGGAAGGTTATTTGTCAAAAATACTTTCAGGGAAAAGTCAGCCGAGAAAAAAGGTTTTAGAGAATATTTCCAAAAAAACAAATTCAAACCCTGAAATTTGGATTTTTGGTACAAGGATTCAGAAAGAATCAGCAATTAAGCAAGCCTTAACCAAGCAGACTTCATATTAGGCAATATAACAATGCTTAAATCAATTATTTCTTTGTTTGTGCCAATAATATCAATAAGATAAACATGATAGCGAGGCTAAAATGACTTTATCGGTAGCCACGGAACACCCTTCGGACCTTTTCAGGCAAGCAGTGCAATCTGTTACCGCCACGGTAATGGCTGATTTGATTTCATGCGGCAAAACACACGTTTACAAGCAAGCGGCTCATCCGGACAGAAACGGCGAGGCCCGTATTTCATTCATTGAGAAGGCAGAGAGGATGCTCACGGCAATTATGATTAAGAACCCTGTATTGGCTCAGACAATCGCTGATCGTTTTTGCCGGATTTGTGGCGGAAAATTTGTTCGAAACACACCTGTGGCGGCAGATAAGAGCACACTTGCAGAGGAGCTGCTTGATAACCTGCCGGCGCTCTCATATTACACGGAAATAATGAAGGACCCTGCGGCAACGATTGAGCGCAAACAGGCTGCAAAGCGGGCCTTATTAGATGAGATAGAACAGGATTTTGACAAATCCTTGGCATAATTTTTTGACTGGCCCGTCCGCTGGAAATAATCCAGTGAACTACCCGGTGGAAACAGCTTGGGCGGGATGGTTATACGGCAACACCACAACAATTAACAAGGGTCAGCGATCTGCTGGGGAGCGGTCAAGGCCCGAAAAAGGAGGTTGGAGAATAAATAATGGAATTAACGAGAGAATTGACAATAGAAGACCTTGAAGGAGGGGCCATCCTGGAACGGCTTGAGTACGAACTCCAGGAGGTCATAGCAGACTGCTTCGACGTCAACAAGGTCCCGGGTTCAGCCAGGGAGATATCATGCAAGATCAAAATTAAGCCGGATCATAATCGAAGCTGGCTGGAAATCACAATAGAGACAGGAAATAAACTTGGCAAACGCCATACCATCCAAAGCAAGGCGTTTATGGATGCACAATCCAAAACCGCTTTGGAACCTACGGCAAAAGAGGATGACATGTTTGATGATTCAGGTAAACCCAATATATCCGTTATCGGCGGAAGAGCCCAGGAGAGATAATTCATGAATGACATGCTGTCGAACGCAATGATTCAGTTCAGAGAGATGATTGACCTTGAAAAGAAAATTCAGGTCGGTGAAAAAGAGTTCATTAAAAGTGGTTTTTCGCCCGTCAAAGCGTCCACCGTGGAGACGCTTGGTATCAGTACATTGACCGGCATTGTGGACTTTGTGAAAGGTAATGTTGAGCCAGAATACGCAAAGAATATGCACATCCATGTGGCTTCTCCAACTCAGGTATTTCTTGAAACGGATTCATTTGGGCCATGGCTGCAGCGCCATGTTTTCATTTCATCCAGTGCTTTAGTAACTGATTTTCAATTTGGTACCAAATACAATCCCGAAAAGTTCGTGATCGCGCTGCTTTCACAGTTCCAGGAAACAGATCACCGGAACGCTTTACTCTCTGTCTGCAGCAATATTACCAAGGAGAGCGTTGGAACGATCAACGACACCGGGCACAGCCAAAAAATGGAAGTCAGGAAGGGCGTATCCATGCGGCGGGAAGTGGAGTTTAAGAACCCCATCATTCTCCAGCCATTCCGCACCTTTGCAGAAATTAAACAGCCAGAATCTGAATTCGTATTCCGCATTCATGACAATGACGATATTTCCTGCTCTCTCAATGAGGCAGATGGGTCAGCATGGAGGCTGAAAGCCGTCACAGGTATCCGCGATTATTTCAACGAAATTCTGCCGGATATCCCGGTAATTGCATAACTCTCTCCAAGAAAGCCTGCCGGGGCTGGCCTTTGTCGAACCCGGCGCCATAATTTAGCCAATTATAAAAGTGACCTTATTGATGCAAATATCTTTTTCAGGAACGCATGGCACAGGTAAGTCTACAGCAGCAGCCTATGAATATAGGAATCAAAAACTTATTCACCCGGACAAATCTGTTTATCTGCTGTGTGATCTTGAGGCCTTGTGCCCGTTTAAAATAAACATGGATACAACAGAGCAGGCTCAGTCATGGATATTTTCCAGGCAAATTCAACAGGAGATCGAGGCGGCTGCAAGGTTTGATGTCGTGATAACAGATCGGACCATCGTTGATGTTATCGCATACACGTATGTGGCAGGCTTCGAGGCTTTGGCGTGTTCAATGCTTGGATATGCAGAGCGGCATGTGGAAGCATACGACAGCATTACCGTAAAGCAGATGGAATACAACGGATATTGTCATCATGACGGCATACGTGACACTGACCATGGGTTCAGGGCTGCAGTCGAAGCCATGTTGAAAGACTTGTATAAACAACTCAAAGATGCAGGGGCCATCCATGGCAGACTGTGCTTTGCATAAGACCAGCGCCCGCCACCGTGGCGTTAATAACGGTGATTTTTCCTTTGCGATGTATCCTTTCTATGAATGCCCGCCGGTGCTGGCCATTGGTGAATCCGGCTCACATTCCAACAGTTATTGTCGTTGTTTCATGCCATGCAGGCTTTTAACGGTTATGGCAAACTCCGACACAACCTCCCCATACCCCACCATAGAAATCCCCATACAAAGTCTAATGGTCACTGATTCATCACGCTGGCGACCGCGGGTCCTTCCAGGGCCTAAAAGCATAGGGGTCGCAAAGG
>Ga0209318_1000408_pt1 | contig 43075 bp, 27 predicted proteins | sample RifGroE1_FD_183999 | JGI IMG/M metagenome (GOLD analysis project Ga0209318, IMG submission 183999) | Groundwater microbial communities from Rifle, Colorado, USA - Groundwater E1 (SPAdes) (version 2) | ecosystem: Environmental > Aquatic > Deep subsurface > Groundwater | place: Rifle, Colorado... | reverse complement strand
ATGCTCTTTCAAAGATTGTGTGGATAATCTTAGTTTTCTCCCTTTGTCTGGGGTGTCACAAGCACATCTGGGCAACAGGAAAAGCCTAAGATTTTTTAGTCTTTGAAGAAAAGGGATTAACATATTTCGATATGTTACTCGATGTCTTCTTCTACATGGAGGAAGAAACCGGGGTCGGTTGGGGCAGTACCGATCCCTTTTTTTATCTCAAGCACTATTTCGATTTGACATGTTTTTTACATTTCAATATACTGAAATTGTAGATTGGGATCTAAGCCCAATACTTTATATATTTCCCTGTTTAAAATGACAAAAGAGAATAAAACGATTAGAGATTATGAGCAGATGACTCTAGCTCAGCTTCGTGATGAAGCAAAAACACTTAAGATGGAAGACTATATGGAATTCCAGAAGAGAGAGTTAATATTAGAAATTTTGAAGAAATCTACAGAAGAAGATGGATTTGTCTTTGTAGATGGTATTTTAGAAGTAATGAAAGATGAGTCCCATGGCCTTTTAAGGACAGAGGAACTTCTTCCAAGTGATAACGATGTGTATGTATCTGGTTCTCAGATTAAGAAATTTAGTTTAAGAACTGGAGACGAGGTTTCTGGACCTGCAAGACTTCCAAAAGAGAAAGAGAAATACTTAAGTCTTTTGAGAGTTGATACTGTATATGGAAAACCTGCTGCAGAGGCTGCAAACAGACCTCTATTTAGAAAATTAACACCAATATTCCCAAACAAACAGATTAAGCTTGAAACAGAGCAAGAGATTATATCTACAAGAATGATAGATCTTTTAGCTCCTATTGGTTATGGTCAAAGATCTATGGTTGTTTCTCCTCCTAAGGCAGGAAAAACATTCCTTCTTAAAGATATTGCTAACGGTATTGCTGCTAACCATCCTAAAGCAAAATTGATGGTTGTGTTAGTAGGTGAGAGACCTGAAGAGGTTACTGATATGAAGAGATTCGTAAAAGGAGAGGTTTATGCTTCTAACTTTGATGAACTTCCTGAACAGAACTGTAGGATTGCAGAAATGGCTCTACAGAAAGCTATGAGAATGGTGGAGTGGGGTGAGGATGTAATTATCTTGATGGACAGCATTACTAGACTTGCTAGGGCTTACAATATAACCATGCCAACATCAGGAAAAACACTTTCAGGTGGTTTTGATCCTGTTGCATTGTATCCACCAAAGAGATTCTTTGGTGCAGCTAGAAACTTCGAAGATGGTGGAAGTTTGACAATAATTGCTACTGCATTGGTAGAAACTGGTAGTAGAATGGATGATTTGGTATACGAGGAATTCAAAGGTACTGGAAATATGGAACTACACTTGGATAGAAAACTCGCAAACAGAAGAATATATCCTTCAATTGATGTTGTAAATTCAGGTACTAGAAACGAAGAGTTCCTTCTAAGTAAGGATATTTTGAACCAATCATGGAGAATTAGAAGAATGTTGGAGGTTTTAGATAGTAATGAAAGCCCAACAGAAGTACTGGTAAGTAGGCTAAAAAAGACCAAGTCAAACGAAGAGTTCCTTGCTACTCTGCACGAAGCATAGATAATTGGTATAATTAGTGTTATCAGTTAACACTGTACAGCTATGGAAGAGGATAATATCGAACAAAACAAGAATATATCTGGTCTAAGCTTCAAAGATCTTTCCCCTCAAGAACAAGATTTGGTACTTTCAGATAGTAACAACGGGGGATTTCTTTTTGTTAATGATGATATTGAAGAGAAGAAGCTTTCTAAAACATTTCTTCTAAATCTAAGAATATTCCTAAAGAAACAGAGCACAAAGAAGAACCTTTTTTCCTTCTTTTTTGCATTAACAAGCTATATCTACTCTAGGGTAAGAGTAATGTGGATTTTAACCTCTGTTTTTTTTGATTTAATCTTAGGTGCTACCGATTTCGTAAAAGAGAAGCTTGTAAGAAGAATGTTCTGGGGAAGAGGTAATTTCTTAAGATCTGCACTACAAGCTGTACTATTTATTATTGTCCTTATTCTTACTGTCTCATATATATACCGTAAACCGGTTGTTATTGTTGCAAGTGGAGATACTTTAGATTCAATTGGTGTTGCTGAAACAGATGTCTTGGTTATGAATGCCACAACGAATACAGCGGTTCCAAAAGATAGACCAAGAAGATATGTTGAACAGTACACAGTAAAGGGTGGAGATTCCTTGGGTAAGATAGCTCAGTATTACGAAATTAAAGTTGAAACACTTTTGTGGGCAAACAAGCTTACTGCAAAAAGTGTCATTAAACCGGGAATGATATTGCAAGTTCCACCGAGAGATGGTGTTCTTGTAACTGTAAAGAAGGGAGACACCCTTGAATCTTTGGCAAAGAAATACTCTGCAGACGCTGCAGATATTGTAGACCACAACTGGTTGGAAAAACCATATACCTTGGCAGTTGGAACAGAATTGTTCCTTCCAAATGGAGAATTACCAGCAGAGAAGAAACCTGTATATGCTTCCTCTCCAACTCTTTACAGAACATCTAGTATAGGATATACCGCTACCGCAGTTGACCCAAATGTTGGGAAATTTCTAAGTTGGCCAGTTGGTGGTCCAAGTAAGGTCTCAAGAGGCTTTTTCCCTGGACACTACGGGATGGACATATATCCAACTGGGGGTAAAAGGCCAAATGTAATTGCTGCCGCTGGCGGTAGAGTCATAAGTGCTGGATGGGGTTCTGGTAAATACTATGGTTTCGGTTACTACGCCCATGTAGACCATGGAAATGGATATACCACTCTTTATGCGCATATGAGTAGGTTGTATGTTAGAGCAGGGCAGTCTGTCTCAAGAGGCACGGCCTTAGGATTAATAGGAGATACAGGTGTTGCATATGGTGTTCATCTACACTTCGAATTGAGAAGGGGTGCAGAATTATCTGGTCGTATTAATCCAAGACCATATTTGAAATAGTCAAGATATTAAGTATAATCTTCATGTGTGGGCTCATAGTTCAGCTGGTAGAATATCGCATTCGCATTGCGAAGATCGCCGGTTCGATCCCGGCTGAGTCCATGTTAATATATTTGGGCCTGTAGCTTAGTTGGTTTGAGCACATCGCTGGCAGCGATGGGGTCACGGGTTCGAGTCCCGTCAGGTCCACCAATCTTTTGTTGTCAATCTCTCATTATTTATATATCATTAATATATTAACTTGACCTGTTTTACAACATTATGTCAGATATTCTTCTTGAAAATGAAACTATGGAGGAGTTAGAGAACGAGATAGAGCCAGAGACACTCACAATGTTGGTAGAATTTTCTTTAAAGGACGAAGAAATACGGAAAGAGCTTCAGAAAGAGGGTTTTACTCGATTTGAGCCAGCTTATACAGGGTATCTTAGGGATACTGCACCACTTCCATCACTTGAAGAAAGCTTGGATGAATGGGAACAGCGACAGCAAATGCAAAAGGAGAAATATTTTGCATCACTCACAGAAGAGGACAAAGAGAGAATATCTAAGGAGAAAATTGAATATGATAGGGTTGTTGCATATGTTACAGAAAAAACGACAGAATCTTTCTCGTATCTAAGGGAGAGTAGATATGGATTAAAAGAAATCTTTGACATAATCCTTGCTGGAAAAGGCAAGGAACTGAGGATAGAGGAGATAATAAGGATTATGAAAGAGAAGGGTATTAATGTCCAAGAATTTCCTGAGCAAGAAAAAGGCTTCGATGGAGGTGAAAACCATGGAGAGTCGAGATATCGGGATGGTAAATGGACTGTAAAATACAATGAAGTTGCTCTTAAAGATAGTAATCAGATACTACACGAGCTTATTGCAATAGAGGTTTTCGATAGAATTATGCAAGAAAACCCTACGTTTATCAATTCACTTGCCAATTTTCCTCTTCGTTTGCTCATATCGGCTTTCCAAGGTACTTCCTTCAAAGAATCTGGACCAAGAGCTGAATACGATAGGAAAAAGATGCTTACAATCTCAATTTTAGATTGCTTTGTGAAGGAATTTAAATCATATGGTCCAGGATCACCAACACTTCAGAAATTAAGACGAGTTTTAAACTAAAAAGTTTTCGTTAGTTTTGTTGTATGTATATTCTTGATCAGCACACATAATGTTCCACACACATGTTCCACAAATCATGATATCCCTCTCTTCCAATACTTTCCTTTTTCTTGTAGAATTACTGTATTAAATCTCTAAGTAGTATGAAAAGTACCTACAACCCAAAAGAATTTGAGAAAAAATGGCAAGACCAATGGTTCGAAAACCCCTTCTACGAAAGCAAAGATTACGATAACAAGCAGAAGTATTATCTACTGCTAGAGTTCCCTTACCCCTCTGGAGACAGTATGCACATAGGACATACTAGAAACGACAGTATGATGGACTCTGTTGCAAGATTGAGGAGAATGATGGGTTACAATGTAATGTTCCCAATAGGGTGGGATTCCTTTGGTTTACCTACAGAAAACTACGCTATTAAAGTAAAAAGACCCCCACAAGAGATTACGAAGGAAAACATTGACACTTTTAGAAGACAAATTAAGAGACTTGGCATATCTTTTGACTGGAGTAGAGAGGTAGATACCTCAGATCCTACATATTACAAATGGACTCAGTGGATATTTCTCAAACTTTTCGAAAAAGGCCTTGCATACAAAGCAGAAAAACCAATTAACTGGTGTCCAAAATGTAAAACAGGATGTGCTAACGAAGAAGTTGTAGATGGAAAGCATGAAAGATGTGGCACTGATGTTGAAAGAAGAAACATTAGCCAGTGGGTGCTAAAGATAACGGAATATGCAGAAAGACTAGACAAAGACTTAGACTTAACAAACTATGTAGAGAGTGTTAAAAGTAGGCAAAGAAACTGGATTGGGAGGAAAACTTGGTATGACATAGATTACAAAGTGGAGAATACAGATGAGATAGTAAAAGTTTCTACTACAAGACCAGATACACAGTTTGGAGCCTCTTTTGTTGTCATAGCGCCAGATCATGAGATAGTGGGGAAGCTTTTACAATATATTCCTGAAGATAAAAAGGCCGATGTAGAGAAATATATCGCAGAAACAAAGAGGAAATCAGATTTAGAGAGAGTTACTGGAGAGAAAGAGAAGAGCGGCGTTTTTACGGGTCTTTACTGTCTCAATGGTATGACTGGAGCTAAATTACCAATATATTTGGCAGATTTTGCACTCTCAACCGTTGGTACTGGAATGGTTGTTGGAGTTCCTGCTCATGACAAAAGAGATTTTGAATTCGCAACAAAGTTTGGACTTCCTGTAACAAGGGTAATTGAAGGCCTAGGTGGGGACAGAACTGTGATAGATTTGCTAGAAAAGGTGTATGAAGGTGACGGAAGAGTATATGGTTCTGGCTTTATATCCGACCTTTCAACAGAAGAAGCAATGCAGAAGGTAGGAGAGTATCTCAAAGAGAACAAGATGGGAGATGTGGTTACAAGGTTCCATCTTCAAGACTGGATTTTCTCTAGACAACACTACTGGGGAGAACCAATCCCAATAATCCATTGTGAGAAATGCGGTATGGTACCTGTTCCAGAAGAACAACTACCTGTTGAACTTCCAGTAGTAGATAGTTACGAACCTACAGACGATGGAAAATCTCCGTTGTCAAAAATACATCAATGGGTGAATACAAAATGTCCGAATTGTGGTGGAGATGCGCAGAGAGAGACAGACACAATGCCAAATTGGGCCGGCTCTAGCTGGTATTTCTTAAGATATGCGGATCCAAAGAATTCGGACACGTTCTCTAGTATGGAGTTACAAAAGTACTGGATGCCAGTAGATCACTACGAAGGAGGGCCAGAGCATGTAACATTGCATCTGTTGTATTCGAGATTCTGGCATAAATTTCTTTTTGACCAGGATTTGGTTACAACTTCAGAGCCATACGACATCCGAACAATCCATGGAATGGTTCTTGGAGAGGGTGGAGTTAAAATGTCTAAGTCACTTGGGAATGTCATAAGCCCAGATTCCCTCATAGATGAATATGGCGCGGATGTTACCAGAGGATACATGATGTTCATGGGCCCTTATGAGGGAGATGTGGAGTGGAGTACTGAGACCATTAATGGCGTAAGGAGATTTGTATCCAAATATTACAGCTTCCTGCTAGATGCTTGGGAGAGCAAAGCGGAGAAAAGTGGTGAGAAAGAAGAGAAAGCTGTTAGTAGATTGGTTAAGAGGGTAGAAAATGATTTACTAAGTTTCAAATTCAATACAGCAATCTCCGCATTGATGGAGTTTTACAATGAATTCTCTAAGGCGAAATTCTCCTCTGAAGATATCGAGAGATTGATTATTACCATCGCCCCAATATTTCCACACATAGCCGAAGAGGTGTGGAATATTACAGGACATAGTTACAGCGTACATATGCAAGAGTGGCCAAAAGTTGATGAAAAACTCCTACAAGAAGGATTTACAGAGGTGCCTGTACAGGTCAATGGAAGGGTGAGGGGATACATCTCAGTAGGAATAGCTGATAGTGAGGAGAGTGTGAGAGGCAAGGTTCTAGGAAACATCCCTCTGCGAGAGCACATCGGTGACAAAGAGATACGGAAGCTGATATACGTTCCAAAGCGTATAGTAAATGTCGTTATCTAGGCTCATTTTTATACCGCAAAATTGAGCAAAAAGTTTGACAAATAAAAGATTTTCCTTTAATATTTTTATCGTAGTTGGGGCTACTAAATTTGCTTTAAATAGGACACTTTTACTGCCTGACAGAAATGCGAAAATCTAACTGCCCGAAAGTAGCAAAAAAGTTAATCATTTTTTCCATAATTTTTCTTTTTGCTGGAGTCCTTCCAGGGGGTGTTTTTGCAGTCACAAACAATGTGATTAACTTCCAAGGAAAGATTGTTAGGAACGATACTGGTTATGAAGGGCTCAATGTAATAACGGGAACTCCTTCCTGTGTTGTTGCTGGGGCTGGAAATGATACTTGTGATTTTAGAATTAGATATTACGATGCATCGACAAGTGGAACATTGCTCTTAACCGAGACATTTTCAAATACAGAAATTGGAGCCTACAACGGTGCTTTTGATCTTTCACTTGGTTCTACAACGCCAACGGCTGGTTCGTATGCTACCTTTGACGCGATGATAAAGGGTGAGAATACTATATATGTCGAATTGGGATTTGATCCTGCTGGTGGTGGTTCATTCACAGAGACATTTACAAGGATGCCACTTGGAGCATCTGCATTTGCCATAAGGGCGAAGTATGCTGCGCAGGCAAGCACTGCTTTTCAATTTGATACTGCTGCAGATGGCACAGGATATTCAACTCCTACAGAGGGTATGGTTTTCTATGACAGCGATGATGATGTTTTAATGGTTTATGATGGTTCAACTTGGGGGGAGGTTGGTGGAGGTGGTACAGGTTCTCTGTTCACTGATGGTGGAATATTTACATATCTGACAAGTTTAACGGATCATTTTGTTTTAGGAACTAACTCTTACACAGCGATTGGGAGTGATTCATACTCGACATATATGTCTGGTCTTGGTAGTAGGTCTCCATTTTCATTTGATATGACTGCAGAGAGGTTAACTCTTTCTGGTTCTGCCGTGAACAGTGGTCTTACTGTTTACTCAGATTACAATTCAACAGGAGCATGGCCAGTGGTATCTTTCAAAGCAGAGGATTCAGGTTTTGACAATGTAGTGTTGGAGATAACTCAGGATGGAACAGGGAACTTAATGAGTCTTAAAAAAGGAAGCACGGATGCATTCGTATTCGAGAATGCTCTTACGATGTATATGCGACAGAGACCAGATGCACCTAGTACAACTACAGACAGGTTATATAATATCAATGGGACACTGTACTGGAATGGTGCACCCGTTTCAACTGGGGGGAACCTTTGGACAGATGGAGGTACATTTACATACCTGACTTCTACAACAGATGATGTAATTATTGGTGGAGATTCTGCCTTGAATGCGAAATTCTTCTTTGATGTTTCTACTGGTAATTTTGGTATTGGTACTAGTACGCCAGGAGCAAAGCTAGATATTGCTGGAGCAAGTTCAACAATATCTAATACAACGGGGGATATAACCATAACACCAGATGATACGGTTGTAATTAAAGCGAATGATACTGAGACAGATAACTTGATGGAGTGGCAGAATTCTTCAGCTACCATATTAAGTTTAATTAACCAGAACGGTTATGCAACATTTGGAAAAGCTACTGGCAATACTGGGGCTATGCTTACATTGGGAGCAAATACTACATCTGTAGCACAGCTTAATTTAAATGCTTCTGCTGCTGTAGATGTTGCAGCTCCAGCTTCTGGAGATATGTGGTGGAATGGAACAAATTTGTACTTTTACGATGGTACTGCAAATGTAGATCTTTTGGCAGGTGGAACTGGTACTGGTGGAGCACTATTTTCTGGGTATGGCTCGATAAGTAGCGGGGGTTATCTTAATGTCCAACATGATAGTGATACATATGATGTGGTTGCAGATGGTTGGATATGTGTTGGAGGAACAAATAACGAAACTTGTACAGGAGGTAATTGGAAGAGTATTAAGGACTCTAGTGTAACGGTAGGGCACTATTTGAGTAATGAATGGAACAAGGCAGATCCTGATGGCGTTATAAGGTCTCAGGTTAGATTGACAGATGTAGAGTTGGCACCAGGAATAGATGTTGGTACTGGGGCAGATGGAGATATAACGGTAAGCTCAAATACAGTTATAAATACTACCAATTTAATATCCGGAAGGAGTTGTGCAGATGGAGGAGATGCCGTTAATTACAATATAACAGCATTTAATGCTGGTGGAACAGAGGCAACACTTAGTACAACTCCAAGCACAGGTTGTTTAAGTGCTGGGGATGAGGTTTTGATTATTAATTTGCAAGGTACTAGTACTGCATATGGTAATGTTGGAAATTACGAGACACTAGAAGTCTTGAGTGTAAGTGGCACTACGGTTACATTTAAAACTCCAAAGATTAATTACTATGGTGATACAACGTCTGGGGATACAAATTTAGGTACGACTGCAGGTACCCAGAGAGTAATGTTGCAGAGAGTTCCTAATTACAATGATGTAACTGTGAATTCCTCTATGACATTTTCTCCATCCGCATGGAATGGTGCAAAGGGTGGAGTGATTTTCTTTAGAGCGAATGGAGCTGTTTCCGTAAGTGGCTCTATTACAACTAGTAGTCTGGGGTATCGAGGAGGTGTAGCGAGAACAAATGATTATGGAAGAGCTGGTGGTGATGGAGGAGAGGCTTTTAGTGGGTTGGGTGGTACGGGGGGAACATCCGCTTTTACCACTGGTGGTAACGGGGCTGCCGGAGGTGGTGCAGGAGTAACGACCGGAGGAGTTCCTGGAGTAGCAGGGAACGGTATTACAGGTGGTGGTGGTGGTACTTATACGGGGGGAACTCCTGGTACAGGTTCTGCAACATCGGGAGGTTCTGGTGGTGGTGGTGGTGCCCACCATGGTGGTGGTGGTGGTGGATATGGTACAGGTTATGCGACAAACGCATCTTCAAACGGAAGCACAAGTCTTGGTGGTAATGGAGGAACTTATGGAGAATCTTCTTTGTCAAAATTGTATTTTGGTTCTGCAGGTGGTGGTGGCGGAAACTGGAATGCTACGGTGGATGGTGGTGGTGCTGGTGCGAACGGGGGGGGGATAATATATGTTGGGGCAACATCCTTAACGGTATCTGGGAGCATTGTTTCCAATGGAGCGACTGGGTCTAATGGTTATACATGTGCATCAGGTAGATATAATGGTGGAGGAGGTGGTGGTGCTGGGGGGTCAATATATTTACAGGCAAATAGTGCAGTCTTAGGCAGTAGTTTAGTAGGAGTAAATGGAGGCTCTGGAGGATCTGGTTGTTCAACTGGAACACTTACATATTATGGTGGTGCAGGTGGTTTAGGCAGAATAGTAGTATCTTACGCATCTTCCTATTCTGGATCTACAGCGAATGCCTCTGTTACCTCTTATACATCTGTAGGTTACAACAGTTATGGTATCTACAATAGCCCAGTCATAGCAACCCGTTCAGCTCAATCATATGACAATCTAAGATGGACAGAATCATTGGATACATATGGAAATATATCAATACAAACAAGAAGTGGAAACTCAACAGATTCTACTGATGGAACATGGGAAGCTTGGAAACCCTCTACGGCGAGTACAAATTACTTAGTACTTCAAAATGCAGATACGCATACTGCGTGGACAGGTACCAATGCTACAGTTGCAGAAGGAGATGTAACTAGGAACATAGATTTCTTTGAAGATGAAGATGAGGGAACTGCTACCAATGTAACTAAGATTACTAGTAGTACCTCTGGGGGATATGCAGAAGCAACAATATCGAGTACAGATCTATCAGGTTACGATTATGCAACAGTTTGGGTAAGAGCATCGCAAACTGGTAATACATTAAGACTAGGTATGGGAGAGAGTGTTGCAACCGAGATATACCAAGATATTACTGTAGATGCTGCTGATACATGGCAGAAAGTGTATTTGGATATTTCGGCGATAGCTAGTGCCAGTAGAGATGGTATTACCAAATTAAGATTAACAAACCAGTCATCGACGAGTAACACGATATATCTAGATAATGTAAAGGCGGAGGAATTACTAACAGATAATGATGGTTCTGTAATTGCAAGTACACCAAACAATTACCTTCAGTATAGAGTAATATTTACTACCACAAATCTAGCTTACTACCCAAGATTAGAAAATATATCCATATCCTACAATACCGGATACAGGGTAGTGGTCCAGGATAACAACAATGTAAGACTATATAACTACTCTGGAGCAACACAGTATCTTAAACTTACAGTTGCACTCTCAGGAGGGGAGAATGCTGGAACATTAGCATATGTCAATCTAGCACCTTCGTCTGCACAGGTAGATAGTGCTAACGATACAAACAGTATTTGGATCAACAAGACGGGGACAGGTGGCAACCTTATTAGAATGCAGGAGAGTGGTAGTGATATGTTTGTAGTAGACTCTGCTGGAAATGCAACCTTTGGAGGAGGTTCCTCTGGCAATGTTACTTTAACGCTAGGAGAAGGCATAGGATATCAGGGTGGAATTAGATACAATGCCACCTCAGATCATTTAGAATTCTATATAGACGGTGGCTGGATGCCATTGGGAGATTACACTAACACAGTTACCCTCTCCGCAGAGTATCCGGGAGCTGTTCTCTCTGCGGACGGGAGTAGTAACAGTGGTGCTATGACTTCGGACAGTGAAGGTACAGCCTCTGACTCAATGAATTACTACGAATGGAGCAGTGCGGAAACATCTCTTAACGATTATGATATACGTGTTAGATTTACTTTACCGGCAGATTTCAACGCTTGGGGTTCTGGCTGGGTGGTGTTTAATTATGCTACTGAAGCTACGGGTACAACAAACAACAAATTAGATTTCTATGTGTATGAAGAGGGTTCTGCAACTGTGGATGGGTCTTCTACAGGTCAAGCTTCCGGCACTGCCGGTGTATGGAATACGGCAACAATCTCAGGTTCTGGTTTAGATGAATGTACTGGTGCTGGTACAACATGTATGTTTGTTATTAAGATGTCCTCTGCTAATGATAGCTATGCAAGAGTAGGAGATATACAGATTATTTATAACAGATCATTGTAATTCAATGAAAAAATCTGCCATAAAAAATAGAATAAAGAGTTTCTATGGTAAACATAAAACAACTATCTTTGTTGTCTTTCTTTCCCTCCAACTCACTATCGGTCTCACTATATATTTCCTCTTTGGTAGGCTTTCTCCCAATGACAGAATATTCGTACCAGAGAAAGATAGCGTTGCGTTTTTAGTAAATCAGAATCCTAAATTCTCTGTAAATTTTGGTACGGTTGAGCAACCAGAAAAGCAAATTGTAAGATTTGAAGCAGATACTTCTAGAAAAAATCCTTTTGAAAGTGAAGAGGGAAACATATTTTCCAAAATAAAGGGACTTTTCCAAAAGAAAGAAAGATACGGAATTGAGATGTCTTTGGTAGGTGTAGATCTTAAGAAGGAAGATTTAGAAAAGTATGGTGAGGAAGTGATTAAGGTTGCAGATGTAATAGGGACTGACAATGTAAAGACCTCTACAGAATTAATAGATGTTGGGAGGGAGATTGGTAACTACAATGATGATGGTCCTGTATCTAAACAGACTGTTTTGAACAAGGGGGTAGCAGATGGTGTAGATTTGGAGTACCAGATACTTACGGGATTGGGTTTAAAGGAGGAGATAATCATAAGGGATTTGGAAGCGTACAAGAATAGTTGTAAGGATAGTGGGTGTAAATTACCTTTGAATGAGTTTGTTTTCGACTTGAATGTAGATGAAGGAGTAGAGATAAAGGAGGGGTGGTTTACGATAGATGGTAAGAGTACAAGTACATATTATTTTGTAGATGGTAAAGGTAGGTATTTAGCACATTTTCTTCCTAACTTTGCAGTAGATAATGTCGGATACAAAACCTCTGATGTTAGTTTGAAGGTAGAGAAGGGAGAGGATGATAACTACAGGGCAAAGGTTACTGTTGATATAGGTTGGTTATTAAGTGGTGAGAGGGTATTTCCTGTAAGAATAGACCCGAGTATTGTACATGATGATACTGCAGATTTTAGTGGGGGGATATTTAACATGGTAGAGAGTGTAACTGGACCGAAGATACAGAAGATTGAAAATACAGAAGCTTTTGATTGTACTGGAGGAACTGTAACGACATCGGGTGAATACAAAATACATACTTTTACAGCAAGTAGTTCATTGGTATGCGTGGGTTCTGGGAATGTTGAAGTACTTGTTGTTGGTGGTGGTGGTGGTGGTGGTAATGCTGGATTAACTGGAAATGGTGGTGGTGGTGCTGGTGGGTTAGTCTATAATGCAAATTTTTCAATCAGTGCAGGATCTTACACCGCAACTGTTGGGAATGGTGGAAGTCCAGCAAGCAATGGTGGTAATTCTAGTTTTTCTACACTTACGGGATATGGAGGTGGTGCTGGTGGAGCTGGTGTAGATGGAACTTCTGGAGGATGTGGAGGAGGAGGTGGTGCTTGGAATACTACCAATTATGGTGCCTCTGGTACACAAGGGTATGGTGGTGGTGACGCTGTTTCTGCCGGTGTAGCATATGCAGGGGGAGGTGGTGGTGGTATGGGAGCAAGAGGTGTGAATGTATGGGATAGTGATTCGTGGCATGGAGGCGCTGGCGGAAATGGTCTTGCATATTCTATAAGTGGAACCTCTAAGTATTATGCTGGTGGAGGTGGTGGTGCATCACGTTCCAGTATTAGTGTATCTGGTGGTCTTGGCGGTGGAGGTAATGGTGGAGGTAATGGTGTTGCTCCAACTGCAGGGACTGCCAACACAGGTGGAGGAGGTGGTGCTGGATATAGTGTTGGTATGTCTGGTGGCTCAGGAATTATTATTGTTAAATATATACCAATCGAAGAGGAGATAATTACTTCTGGAGAATACACTTCTTCATCTCTAGATATGGAATCTAGCATTTCAGAAGCGACTCTTTCTTGGACACCTTCTGGTGTAAATACTGGTAATGGGGAAACACCATATAGTACAACAGATATGATTACAAAATGGGATTTCAACGAGACAAGTGGTACCACAGCAGACAATGAGGGTAGTTGTGGAGCAACATGTGATGGAACATTAACTAATTTCGCATCTACAGGCTCTCAAGATGCTGCTGCAGGTACAGGGTGGACTGCAAATAACAAGAGGTGGGGAGCAGGGGCATTAATGTTTGATGGAAGTGATGATTATGTAAGTATTGGGGACTTATCGGATTTAGAATTATCAAGTGTTTCTCTTAGCGCATGGGTTAAATTAAATAATAAAGCTGGATGGTTAAGGGTTGCGGGGAAGTTTGTTAGCGCTAATTATCAAGGTTATCAAATAGGTATCAATGGAGATGCCGGAGGTACCCCATATTTCCAGTTGGGTAATGGTACATCAAATTCAACTACTGGTTCAGGTGGTATATCAGTATATGATAGCGAGTGGCACTATTTAGTTGGAACTTTTGATGGTACTAATTTGGAGTTTTATATAGATGGTGTGAATGTTGGGTCAAATACTTCTACCGCAATCTCTTATGGTACTGAGGTATTCTATATTGGATCAAACGGCTCCAACACTATTAATGGGATTATAGATTTGGTTTCTCTTTATTCTCGTGTACTTTCGGTAGATGAAATACTCTCGAATTACCAAGCAGGTAACATTGAATTTCAATATAGAGTAAGTACTGATAATAGTACTTGGAGTAGTTGGACGTCATATGGTACTTCTGCAAGTGATCTTGCTTGGGAGAGTTTTGACGATCCATATTTTTATGATAGTGATGCAACTGGGTTGGTTGGATATTGGCCAATGGAAGAAACAAGTGGTACATCAGTGGGCGATGTCGTTGGAAGTAATACAGGAACTGCAACGGGAACAAGAGTGATTGACGGTCTGTATGGTAAAGCTAGAAATCTAAGTGGTACAGGTGAGTATATCTCTATGGCAGATAGTGATACCTTTAATTTCGGGACAAACTCTTTCACTATGAGTATGTGGGTTAAACTAACAAACACAAGTACTGCAGTGGATGGTATGTATGGACAATATACCGATAGTAATAACAGAATCCATTTCGCTATTGATACAACAGTAATTCAATTCTATGCTATTTCGGCTGGAAGTGTAAAGGCTCATTACAATGGTACACATGGGATACCAGCAAATACATGGGCATATCTAACAGTTGTTAGAGATGGGACAAACTTAAAAGTTTATGTAAACGCTACTGAAATTACAATGACTGTTTATACAGCAATTGCCTCTAACGCACTTCCAAATCTTACATCTGCACCAAGATGGGGAACTGCATATCTTAATAGTGCGTGGCAGCCTTTAGATGGAAATATGGATGAGATTAGGCTTTTTAACTCTGCGTTTTCAGCTTCTGATGTCCAAACGAGTTATCTAGCAGGCTTGACGAGATATGATCAGATACATATTAAGGGTGATTCGATTGTTAAGGTAGAGGGGGATAATAGTCGAAGAATTTCTGTTGGAGATGGGAGCATAGATAAAAATACTGTAGCTTTGTGGCATTTAGATGAAAGAGGAGGGACGGGAGCATATTTAAAGGATTCTTCTACCAATGCTTACAATGCAACACCATCTGGTGCGACATATTCAAATAGTGGAAAAGTCGGAGGAGCGAGAACTCTCAATGGGACAAGTAACTATATAGATGCCCCAGATATTGATACTCTTGGATATTTTACATATGAAGCTTGGGTTAAACTTGCAAATATAGGAAAAGCACAATCGATTTTTGACAAGGAGGTGGGTGGTTCACTATGGCCAAGTGTGTACATGACTGTAAATAGTGGAAATACAGTGACGTTTGGTTTCTATAAAACATCAAGTACTGCTCAGGTTGTAACCTCAACAGCTACATTATCTGCTGGTGCCTATTATCACTTAGCGGGAACATACGATGGATCAAATGTTAGGATATACATAAATGGGGTATTAAATAATACTGCCGCTGCTACTGGTACTCCCAATGATATAGCAAATAATCTTACAATTGGGGCTGTAGAATTCTCCACTTCGCCATATTACAGGAATCTTCTTGATGGTACTGTTGATGAGCTTCGCATTTCAAATATCGCCCGCACTGCAAACGAAATTGCAGACTCATATAGACTTGGTAGAGACACATATATTAATAGGGCTGTGAGCACAAGAGACCTCTCTTCATCAACAACCTTGCCAATATATATTGCTAGTGATAGGCCAGGTCCTTATCTTAATGCAACATGGGGAGAAACAACATATTCCAACTATCAACCAGATGCAAATACGATTGGGTTATGGCATTTGGATGAAGCATCTGGCACGGGAGCGTATATATTAGATTCTTCTGGATGGGGTGGTAATGGAACACCAACGGGGACCACATATAGCAGTAGTGGCAAGATAGGTGGGGCTAGAAGTTTTAATGGGACTAGTAGTGACTATATTGCAACGGGAGCTAATTATAATATTGGTGCAAGTCCATTTACTTTTTCTCTTTGGGTAAATCCAGTGAGTCTTGCAAATAGTCCAATCCCAGTAAGCAACGGGGTCTATAACACAGGTGGGGTCTACATTCAATTTAACACCGCAGGACAAGTTACTTTTTACACAAATCAATCCGGAGCTGTACAATATACTACATCTGCGGTAGGAATATTTACGAATAGATGGCAACTTCTAACAATTACTCGAAGCGGAAGCTCTGTCCGTATATATGTAAATGGGCAGGATATTACAGCCTCTGCTGGTACACATGTTAATCCGGCCGCAACAACATCAGTCTTTACCTTGGGAACATACGCAGCTTCCCCTGCCAGCTATCCCCTCAATGGATTGTTAGATGAAGTTCAAGTATCAGGTGTCGCTCGTACTCCAGATGAAATCCGTCAATCATATGAAGTAGGTTTAAGAACACATAGCGTAAATATAGATTTTGGTGCATCACTGGTAAGTGGTAACCTAATAACGGGTTCTGGGGATACATCATTTAGTATAGATGCAACTGTATATGGTTTAGCTGAGTTAGGGAGCGGAATATACAAAGATGAGAAGATTATTGTAAAAGAAAATTACGATGGTACGGAATATCTGGCACAGGGTACTGTATCCGCAATAACTGCAAGCACAGGCGCTGTCACAGTCTCCTCGTGGGACAGTGGTTCTACATTCCCAAGTGCGGGATATACTGTAAATGCAGATGTATTTAAATGGCAAAAAGAATATATACCAATTAAGAATAGGACTGTGAGCACACATGTTAATGCTGTTAATCTTTTGACATTTAGAATTACAAACGGGACAGAGGGAAGAAATATCTGGATAGATGACCTTAGATCAACCTCTGGTTACCTTTCAGCATATACCGGTGAAGAACTAACCTTTCCATCAAGCGGACGATACTTCCAGTACAAAACCATATTTAACACTTGGGATACCGATGTAACTCCATATATATCTCAAGTACAATTGGATTATGGAGTGGATGGTCCTACGATGGACCAGGTTATGAGGCATGGGAAGTGGTTTAACAGTAATGGTGCAAAACAACCTTTCTGGTGGGTTAATACTCCGTAATTTGCATCAGAATATATAAATATAGTATCCTGTAATATGCCAGGACTTAAAGATGGATTAAAAGATAATAAAAAAATATTGCTACTCTCGGTAGGACTACTTGTTGCCTCCATAGTAGGGCTTTCCTTTATGAAAGGTTCTACCATTAATACAAATAATTTAATCAATACAGATACAATGCAATTTACCAAACCAGAAAGTGTTTTAGAGAAGGGAATAGATTACAAAGTAGTTCTTAAAACATCGGTAGGAGATATAACTATTGATCTTTTCGAAAACGAAACACCAGATACAGTAAACAGCTTCCTCTTTTTAATAGGACAAAGATACTATGAGGGAGTTACCTTCCACAGAGTAATTAAAAATTTCGTTATACAAACAGGAGATCCAACAGGGACGGGTAGTGGAGGCCCTGGATATACCATAGATGACGAGATAACAAGTAGGAAATACAAACCATATACACTTGGAATGGCCAATGCAGGACCAGATACAAATGGTTCTCAATTCTTCATAACTAGTGGAAATATTCCACAGAGTGCTATGTCGAACCTAGATGGAAATTACACCATCTTTGGAGAGGTTGTAGAGGGCTTTGCAGTCGTTGATTCTATCGAGAGGGTAACTACTGACTCCAACGATAAACCGGCCAATAATGTCACTGTAGAGTCAATCCAGATACTGGAGAATTAATCATTTTTTAATCTCTGTGAGATATATTCTTCTGTATGAACAGAAGATATATTTATGTATCCATTGCGTGCCTTCTTTTGGGATTTTTTGTTGGTGCACTTACTGTTTATTACCTAGTACCAAAGCTAGGCAAGATAGGGAATAACCTTAAAGAACAGAGTGTATATGTAGTAGAAAATAAATGTAAGCCTGTAGTCGAAGAGAAGAAAGAATGCCCAATTAGGGTAGATGTATCTGGTGCTGTTGCTAGGCCAAATGTCTACTGCTTTGACGAAGGCTCCATAGTTATAGATGCTCTAAATATCTCTGGTGGCCTTAAGAAAGGTTATGCAGGGGAGTATCTATCTAGAAAGATTAATCTTGCACTTCCACTTAGAAATAATCAGAAGATATATATCCCCTTTGAAAAAGATGTAGATTGCAAACTACAGGAATTTGCAGTTACGGCTAAAGATATAGAAGATAATCTCAATAATACTATCGGAAATAATGATACAGAAAATAACTCAACTACATGTATAAACATCAACACAGCAAGCAAAGAGGAACTAACAACACTAAGCGGAGTGGGAGATTCTACTGCGCAGAAGATAATAACCGGAAGACCATACGCACAGGTAGACGATCTTCTAAATGTGAGTGGAATTGGACAGGCTACCCTGGACAAATTTAAGGACAAAATATGTATTTAGAATGTTTCACTCTCCCAAAGTTTTTGCTCAGAGGTTTGTAAGTTTGGTTGTTTATGTTTGGGATTTCAAAATCATCTTGGTCTCTGTTTTACATGTCATATATATTTCAGTTGGAATAGTCCTTCTGAGAAACAGTACGAGTGTGCCAACTATCGGATTGTTCTACGCGGTTGCGTCTATACTCCTATGCCTTGTGATGTATGGCTGTATAGCCAAAAGAGAAAGAGACAACAATTTTATGGGTAGGGATATGAGGGACCTTAGAGAGAGGAGGAGGGTAGGTATGAGTATATTTCTTCTTGTCTTTGCTATAGCCACTTTTAGCCTGGTGCGATCCAGCGCTATTGTAGGCAAGGAAGAAATTGTTTCAAATTCAGCAACGAGTTTCACTTCGGGTTACACAGAATTTGAGGGTTATGTTCTTTCTGAACCAGCCCAAAAGCACAGTTACCAGAATCTCACAGTGCACCCTCTACGGGATAGTGATATTTCAGGAGATATTTTAGTCAAAGTTGAAAGATTTGAAAAATTTCAAGTAGGGGATGAGTGTAAATTTTCTGGCAATTTAGTCGAACCAAAAAATTCCGAAAATTTTGATTACAAAAAATTTCTAAAAAACAAAAATATTTATTTTTTAATGGAGTACCCCAAAGTCGAGTGTGAGGATTTTAAGAGTAGTTATATTTTGCGAAGATCTCTTGTCGATTTGAAACAAAAAATTATAGAAAAAGTGGAGAAATATCTGAATGAGCCACAGTCCTCCTTGTTTGTGGGCATATTAATGGGTGAGAACAGGCTTTTTAGCAAAACCTTCGATTCCTATGTTCGTATTGCAGGTATAAGTCACATAGTTGCTGCTTCTGGATACAATGTAACTATTCTGCTCATAGTGCTGAATTCATCTTTGAGGTTTCTGCCGAAGAATGTGAGAATTGTAATATCTGTAGTCTTAATTTGGTGTTTCTGTCTACTTTCCGGTGTGTCCGCATCGATAGTCAGGGCCTGTATAATGGCAAGTGTATCTTTAATTGGTCTGCTTTTTGGCCGGAGAGGGGAAATCCATACGATCTTTTTTCTCTGTATCTTTATTTTTGTACTATTTAATCCAAAGATTGTTTTTGATGTGGGATTTCAACTATCTTGCTGTGCTACAGGTGGTCTTATATATCTTCTTCCATCGATCACTAATGCTTTAAAGATTGGTTCCAAGGAGGGATTTTTCGTTAATACTGTGCTAACTACTATCAGCTGTACAATTGCTACTCTTCCAATATCAATATCTACATTCCAGACCTTTTCAATGTGGGCTGTTTTGGCCAATACTTTGGTATTGCCTGTTATTGAATCAACTATGTTGTTTGGAGCACTAGGACTTGTTTTATCCAGCAATTTCTTAATGTTGGTTGTGGATCTGCAGCTAAAGTATGTTGAAGCAGTGGTGCAGTTAATCGGGAAGAGTGGTTTTGGTTATTGGAATCTAACTGATGGAAGGTGGACATCAATATTTTTGGTGATAATTATTGTATTATTTTGTATATATTACTATCCTGTAGGAGATGAAAATTCTAACTACTATCTTAAGGTTTTTTCTTAAAAATTGGTTAGTGATTTTGTTTGTCGTAATTGCGGCTTTTGTGCAGAGTAGAGGGAATAGCCATGGGCCTGTAGTTGCGTTCCTTGATGTAGGGCAGGGGGATGCAACTCTAATACAGCAAGAGGGGTTTCAAATCCTAGTAGATGGAGGACCAGACGATGCAGTGTTGTTCCAACTTCCAAAGTATATGCCGGTATATGACAGAACAATCGAGGTTGTCGTGCTCACGCATGCCCACGATGATCATCTGAAAGGGTTGCTGATGGTTTTGGAGAATTATAATGTAGATAGTATCTGGTATTCTCCGTCGTGCACAGATACTCCCTCATATGTCTTCTTAGCTGAAAAATACGCTGACAAACTGGTTAAAGTTGATTCTTCGACTAAGCTTCAGTATGGGAATATCTCTGTATCTGTAGCGTATCCTGTAGAGGCTAAGTGTGAGAAAAATATTAACAATGAATCTGTTATTTTGGATGTAGAAGTTAATGGAAAACGATTCCTTTTGACTGGAGACGCTGAGAAGGAAGTTGAGGAGGAGATTTCTGGCGATATCGTTGATGTAGATATACTCAAGGCAGGACACCACTGCTCAAGGACAGCATCTTCGGAGATGTTTCTCAATTCTGTCAAACCAGAGATTGCCATCTGTTCCGTTGGTGAAGGGAATAAATTCGGTCATCCCCATGATGAAACAGTTGAAATGTTCAAAAAGCTTAATGTGCAATATTTAATAACATATGAGCAAGGGAATATTGTATTTGAATTGTAATAATTGTGATAGAATTAATACATTAATAGCTCTTTTGTACCTGTAGCTCAATTGGATAGAGCATTGGCTTGCGGAGCCAACGGTTGTCGGTTCGATTCCGGCCAGGTACGTATATTTGAAATGCACTCGTGGCTCAACTGGATAGAGCATCGGTCTTCGGAACCGACGGTTGGGGGTTCGAATCCCTCCGAGTGCGCATTATGTTAGAATAAATATATGGATATTAAAAAGAAAATAGAGGAGATGATCGCCAACTCTCTCAAAGAGATGGGTGTTGAGTATGATGTAATAGAGGTGGAAGAACCAAGGATTGAAGGAAATGGTGACTTCTCAAGCAATATTGCAATGAGGCTTTCTTCTGCTTTGAAAAGAAACCCTTTAGATATTGCAAATGATATTGTTTCCAAGATCTCCGAAGATGTGGATATTGAGAAGATAGAGGCGGTAAAGCCTGGATTTATCAATTTCTTTGTATCAAGCCAGCATTTACTTAAGGAGTTAAGTAAGGTAAAGAGTGGGGAATTTTCTAAGATTGGTGGCAAAGAGGATAAGAAGATTGTTATCGAGTACACAGACGCAAATCCATTCAAAATACTACATATTGGTCATCTATATACCAATGTCGTAGGAGAATCCTTTGCTAGGCTTTCAGAGGCCCTAGGTGCTACGGTTAAGAGGGCTAACTACCAAGGGGATGTAGGTCTTCATGTTGCCAAGACTTTGTGGGGAATTATTAAAAAAATGAGTGAGGAGGGGAGATCATTTGAAGATATTGAGAAAAAGAGTTTAGTGGATAGGGTAAAGTACTTGGGCGACGCGTATATGCTTGGTTTCCAGTATTACGATGATGAGAAGGATGAGGACGCAATTAAGGAGATAGATGCTATTAATTACTATATATTCTCAATGTTTGTATCTCAATTAGAGAAGAAAGAAGCTCCACAGTACGAGGGAATTGATCTAAAAGATATATACCAGAAGGGTAGATTGTGGTGTTTAGATTACTTTGAAACGATATATGACCGAGTAGGTACCTCTTTTGACTACTACTTCTTCGAAAGTGAAGTCGGGGAGAGTGGTTTGAAGGTAGTTCTAGATAATGTAGGGAGTGTGTTTAAGGAAGATGATGGTGCAATTATATATGAAGGAGACAAAGAAAAGGGCTTGCATACAAGGGTTTTCGTAAATAAATATGGAATTCCAACATATGAGGCGAAGGATTTGGGCTTGGCAATAAAGAAAGATGAGCTAGTAGATTACGATGAGTCAATAATCATTACTGGTAACGAACAAGCAGGTTATTTCAAGGTATTGTTTGATGCTTTAGGCAAGGTTAGAAAAGATCTCGCAGGAAAGACAAGGCATATATCTCATGGTATGGTCAGGCTTCCTGGTGCAGAGAAAATGTCTAGTAGAAAAGGAAAAATCATAGAGGCCCAGTGGTTGCTAGATGAAACAAAAAAGAGAGTTCTGGCTGTAATGGAGGAAAATGGTAAGGGTGAGAAGGACGAGACTGCTGAAAAGATATCTCAAGCCGCTATAAAGTACGCTTTTCTTAAAGTAGGGGTAGGTAAGGATGTTGTCTTTGATTTCGAAAAGAGTATTAGTTTCGATGGCGATACTGGTCCATATCTTCTCTACGTTTATGCAAGGGGTAATTCCATATTGAAGGATTCTGGTTGCAAGGATTTGGGAAGTCTATGCTTGGGTAGCTGTTTGGCAAACCCTTACACAAAGGAGTTACTTGCGCATATTGGCAAGTATGGGGGCGTTGTGCTTAACTCGGGTATGAGTTATTCTCCATCAATACTTTGCCAATATCTGTTCGATTTAGGACAGAAATTTAACAACTTCTACCAGAATGTTCGGGTACTTGATGCTCAGGATGATGACAAAGTATTTCTCTTAAGTGTAGTAGAGGCTACCATGATTACAATGAAAGATGGTTTAAATCTCTTAGGTATAGAGGTTGTGGAGCAGATGTAGTTAATTTTATATATTACGAATATGTTAGGAGAATTTTTAAAAAAGAAATGGGTTATTGTTGTTGCACTACTGTATTTAATACTGCCAATAGATCTAATAGCTGACGCTATACCTTTATTGGGAAATGTAGATGATGCAGTTGTATTGCTAGCTGGGCTTGTAAAACAGTATGTGGATTTCCAAAAAGAGAATAAGAAGGAAGTAAAATAACGGGGTGTAGCTCAGATGGCTAGAGCGCTACGTTCGGGACGTAGAGGTCGCTCGTTCAAGTCGAGTCACCCCGATGTATTATAAAATTAGGATTTAATGAATGGAAAAGGAAAGCAAAAAACTTCCGTATTATGAAATATCTGGTGGATATAAGGAGATAGGGGAATTCATTGGCACTACATTCAGAAAACAAATCCAAGAAAGTGTGAGGAAAAGAAAACTAGAGATTGATCGCTATGATACATATCTTGAAAAATCAAATGCCTGTTTGTCCATTACCCGTGAGTATTTTCCCAATTTAATAGACGAGTCTGAAGCGATTGCTAATTCAGCAGAGGTACCTTTGATTGATTACTTCTTCATCAATAATCGTGAGGCATATGATCCTTTTGAAGAGTCCGATAGGCAAGATATGGTAAACCAAGATCATTGTACGGTTGTTGTTGGATTTAACAATGGATTCCCGATCATTGGTCACAATGAAGATTGGTCTATCGATGTTATCGATGAATTATATATATTGAAAGTTAAAATGAAAGAGAGGTCTTTCATTGGTTTGAACTACAATGTTGGAGTTCCAGGTCTTTCTGCTTCTATGAATTCATTCGGATTAGTCCAGTGTATTAATGATTTACATCAGGCAAACGGAATAGGAGTGCCAAAGAATTATATAGCGAGAGCAATTTTAGAAGCAAAATCATTAACTGAAGCGGAGGAAATAATCGAATCTGTGCCAAGGGCATCTGGTTTTAATCATGTATTGGTACAAGGAGAGAATGTCCGAAACATCGAGATAGCAGGAGATAGGGTTGGTATTGAAAATTCATTAGGCAAACCGTACATTCATACAAACCACTATCTTACTCCAGAATTAAAGGAGTATGAAGATTTCCATACAAAAAGTTCCGAAAGAAGATATGAAAGAGCAAGGGAGCTTGTTAAAGAGAAGATGGGTTTTAATGATGTAAGAGGCATACTTTCTGATAGACAAGACAGTGAATATCCTATATGTAGGGAAAAAGAGACAATTGGCTCTGCCATCTTTCTTCCAAATGAATCAAAAGCTTTTTTCTGCTATGGCCTTCCCTCGGAAAATAGTTTTGTTGAATATTCACTATAGAGCTATTGTTTTGAAGCCAACTGTCCACAAGCAGCAAGAATATCATTACCATGGGAATATCTAAGTGTATTGTTAATATCTCTTGAATTAAGAATAGTTTGAAAATCCTCAACCCTTCTCTTTGTTGTAGCTTCGAAAGGAATATTGTCCGATTTATTGAAATTAATCAAATTAACCAAACAAATCTGGTTCTTAAGCAACTTTGCTAACTCTTTAGCATGCTCTACTGAATCATTTACATCCTTTATTAATATATATTCGTATGTGACCTTCTTTCCCTTCTTTTTCTGGTAATCTATCAATATCTTCATCAAATCATCTAACCTGTTCTCCTTAGCTACCTTTGACATTAAGAACTCTCTTAGCTTCTGGGTTGGTGCATGTAGACTAATTGCCAATTTAACACCCGTATTTGCTTTGAAAAATTCTTTTAATGGTTCTATATATCCAACCGTAGAAAGGGTAATCCTTCTTCTACCAAGCCCAATTAACTCGGGATCTGTAAGTATCTTTATGGCTTTAAGCACATTGCTTAAATTCAACAAAGGCTCTCCCATACCCATAAAAACAATATTTGTAACACTCTCGTTTTTCTTTGCTAATTTCCTTTTAAAATGCATAACTTGGTCAATTATCTCTTGCTCATCAAGGATTCTGTTGTTTTTCATTCTTCCTGTTGCACAGAACTTACAACCAACAGGACAACCACTCATACTACTTATGCAGATGGTTAGTCTTTCCTTGTTCCTCATTAAAACCGTTTCTACTGGATACCCATCACTGGTGTATGACAGTAATTTTACAGTTCTACCATCACTTGAACTAAATTCTTGGCAATTGGAAAGCTTAGAGAAGGGGACTTCCTTTTTTAATGTCTCCCTCATATCTTTAGACCATGTGGTTAACTCATCCCAAGAAGATATATTGTGTTGAAAGTACTGCTCTTGCAACTGTTTTAATCTAAAAGAGGGAAGGTTGTATTTAGTTATGAATTTTTTAAACATACCGCATTATATCCTAGATAGGTATTTTACAAAAGGAGAGCTTTGCTTTAATATGTAGATATATAACCTTAACATTACTGCCAATGTTTAGCTCAGATCATTCATCATATGTAGCACCTAAGGGTTGGAAACCAAAGAATCCTGATGAGGACTACATTATCTCATACTTAGATATCGAACTTGCAGATGGTGTTGAGATGGATAAATTTGAGGACGTGGCGGCAGCATGTGCTGCTGAAAGTTCTACCGGTACATGGACAGGTGTTTACTCTGGCAAAAATTCTGGTGTAAAGATGGCAGACAAGATGAAGGCAGTAGCTTTTGATCTTGAACCGAAGACAAAAACGTTCAAGATTGCCTACAAGAAAGAGCTTTTTGAGCTTGGAAATATGTCTGGACTACTAGCTGGTGTGGTGGGAAATATAGATGGGATGAAGATGCTTAAAGCTTTCAGATGCTTGGATATTAGATTTCCAAAGGCGATTGTTCAATCATTTCCTGGTCCACAGTTTGGTATTAGTGGAGTAAGAGAGCAGATGCAATTAGAGGAGGGACCTCTTCTTTGTACCGTACCTAAGCCAAAAGTAGGAAGAACAGCAAAGGAACAGGCAGAATTGGCGAAGATTCTGTTTACTGCTGCAAATGGTGATTATCATGGTATTAAGGACGATGAGAATTTAACAAGTTTGTTTTTTAACAAATTCGAAGAGAGATGTGACAGGGTTTTGGAAGTGCAGAGAGATATTGAAAAGAAGTCTGGAAAAAAGAAATTCTATCTCTGCAATGTTACTCATTCTAACTTTGATACTATGATTGAGAGAACTGATCGTATAAAGGCACAAGGTGGAAGATGGATGATGTTGGATGTTGTAGTTACTGGATTTACAGCGGTACATACAATGAGATTAAAGAATCCAGGGCTGGCAATACATGCACATAGAGCTATGCACGGTCTGTTTGACAGGGATTCTGGAAGAGGTGTCTATGACAAGGGCTTTATCGCAGATTTCTCTATGTCTATGGTAGTAATTGCTAAGTTAATGCGTCTTCTTGGAGTAGATTCCATACATGGTGGTGCTCCTAAGACGAAGATGGAGAACTACGGGGAGCCAAAATTGATAAGAGATGCTCTGCAATTAGATGTTACGCCAGAGAGTTCTATGACACTGGGCCAGAATTGGTTCGGAATGAAGCCAGTATGGCATGTTGCTTCTGGTGGTCTTCATCCAGGTACAATTGGAGAATCTATTAAGCAGCTTGGAGAAGATATCATAATACAGTGTGGTGGAGGGGTTCTAGGTCATCCATGGGGCATTGAGGCTGGTGTCGAGGCTGTAGTACAAGCGAAGGATATTGCTCTTGGTAGGGGAAATATCCATGACTGGATTGTTCAAAATCCAGATTCTGCACTTGCCAAAGCAGGACAGCATTGGGGGTTTGAAGGAAAGATTGTTTAATTTTGTTTAGAAAATATAGTAGAATAGGCATATGGCAAACAAAGGTATAACACGAAGAGATCAAGACTATTCTCAGTGGTATTTGGATATCATCGAGAGAGCAGAGTTAGCAGAGAACTCCTCTGTAAGAGGCTGTATGGTCATTAAACCTTACGGTTATGCTATATGGGAGTTGATACAAAAGGAGCTGGATAAGAGGATTAAAGAGAGTGGTCATAAGAATGCATATTTCCCAATATTCATACCTAAATCTTTCTTCTCTAAAGAAGCAAGCCATGTAAAGGGATTTGCAAAAGAATGTGCCATTGTCACCCATTACAGATTAAAAGAATCTGAAGATGGTAAAGGAGTTGTAGTAGATGAGGGTTCTAAGTTAGAGGAGGAATTAATAGTAAGGCCTACCTCTGAGACCATAATCTACGATACTTTCTCAAGATGGGTATCTTCTTGGAGAGATTTACCATTGAAGATCAATCAATGGGCAAATATTGTAAGGTGGGAGAGAAGAACGAGACCATTTTTAAGAACAGCAGAATTTCTTTGGCAAGAGGGTCATACAGTATATCCAACAGATGAGGAGTCTAAGAAGGAAGTTGCGGAGATGCTTAAGATGTATCATGACTTTGCAAGAGAGTATCTAGCTATGGAAACACTCTCCGGCAAGAAGTCGGAATCAGAGAAGTTTGCAGGAGCAGTGGATACATACGGTATAGAGGCAATGATGCAAGATGGAAAAGCTCTTCAGTTTGGTACTTCCCATGACTTAGGCCAAAACTTTGCTAAAGCATTTGAAATTATGTTTACAGATAAGGATGGCCAGAAGAAATATCCATACCAGAATAGCTGGGGTGTAAGTACAAGAATGATGGGCGCTATTGTTATGACACATAGCGATGACAATGGATTGGTTCTACCTCCAACAATCGCTCCTGTTAAGGCTGTAATAATCCCAATTTTCAATGAAAATGACAAGGAAAAGGTGTTGCAGTATTGCGAAGAGATAAAAGAATCTTTGGAGGATATTGAGGGTGTTGAAATCGACGATAGAGAATATGTCTCTGCAGGTTTCAAATTCAATGAGTGGGAAAAGAAAGGGGTACCTGTGAGAATCGAAGTAGGGCCAAGAGACATGCAAAGCAATCAAGCAGTTCTTGTAAGGAGAGATACTGGAGAGAAAGAAAACGTAGGCATAGAGAAGATAGAGGATGTTGTTGAGAAGATGCTTAAAGAGATCCAAGAGTCTCTACTTAAGAAATCGGAAGAATTATTGGTATCTAAGACCCATAGAGTAGGGTCATATGATGAGTTCAAGGATGTTTTAAGCACTGACAAAGGATTCATACTCGCACACTGGTGTGGGAACAGTGAGTGTGAAGAACAAATAAAGAGTGAAACCAAAGCAACCACCAGGTGTCTGACACAAGAGGGTGCTGACTCCTCTGGTAAGTGTATTATCTGCGGGAAAGATACCTCGGAAGAATGGGTGTTTTCAGTATCGTACTAAGTGGAACATTAGGAAATTTCAAAAATCGTCAATATGAATTCTGTTAAAACTATCTGAACTTGTGTGAAATTACGTTTTTGGTTTTAAACCATCTTTTGGACACAAAGAACTCTCTAGGAAAAGCAAAAACGTAAATGGGGTTATTTTTTACACCCATGTCAAATTGACTGCCAAGCCGTAGTGATATCTCCTAGGGGTCTCTAAGTTTCACTAATGTATTTTTTAGATATTTTCCAGTCCAACTCCTCTTGTTTTTTATGATATCTTCTACCTGTCCCTGGGCAATTATCTCTCCTCCGAGGTCTCCACCGTCTGGTCCAAGATCAATTATCCAGTCTGAGTGTCGGATGATATCCATATTATGCTCAACAGTGATTACTGTATGACCCTTCTTTACTAAATTACGAAGAATTACGAGGAGTTTGTCTACATCGTAGTAATGTAACCCTGTAGTAGGTTCGTCAAGGATGTACAAAGTATGACCTCGAGACATCTTAGAAAGCTCCTTGGAAAGCTTTACCCTCTGCGATTCTCCACCCGAAAGAGTAAGCGCCGATTGTCCAAGTTCAATATATCCGAGACCGACCTCGTTAAGTACGGAGAGCTTCCTGTATATTGAAGGAATATTTTTGAAAAATTCCAGAGCATCCTCAACTGTCATATTCAAGACATCTGAAATATTTTTACCCTTAAAATCTATCTGAAGTGCTTCGTCATTGTATCTACTACCGTTACATTCGTCACAAGTTATGTACATATCTGGGAGAAATTGCATCTCTATCTTTAAAACGCCGTCACCACGGCATTTCTCACACCTTCCTCCTTTCGCATTGAAACTAAACCTCCCAGCTTTGTATCCTCGAGCCTTTGCCTCGTTGGTTTGGGAGAAAAGTTCTCTGATTTGGGTGAATACTCCTGTGTAAGTTGCGGGGTTTGATCTTGGAGTCCTACCAATGGGGGATTGGTCGATATTAATCACTTGATTAATATGTTCTAAGCCCTCAATTGAGTCGTATAATCCCTCTTGAAGCTTAGACCTTGAAATTCTGTTTGCTAGTACTGGATAAAGGGTGTCCGCTATCAGAGAGGACTTGCCACTGCCAGAAACCCCAGTTATGCAAATTAGTTGGTTTAGTGGGATTGTTAGATCTACGTCTTTTAGATTATGAGTTTTTATTCCCTTAACAATTATTTCTTTGTCTGTATGGGTAAGTCCGGAAGCGCCTATGTCTTTCCCTACAGAGAGGGCTTTGTTAAGATACTTCGCAGTTAACGAGTTGCTATGCTTAATATCGTCTAAAGTGCCCTTGGCAACCACCTTGCCACCGTGCTTGCCGGCAAGAGGGCCAATGTCTAAAATCCAATCTGCATTCTTTGTCATCTCTTCGTCATGTTCTACTACAATGATACTGTTACCTCCATCTCGAAGATCTTTAAGTGAAGTTATGAGCTTGGAGATATCCCTTTGATGTAAACCAATAGAGGGTTCATCTAATACGTAGAGTACTCCTGATAGGCCTGTGCCAATTTGAGAGGCTAATCTTATTCTCTGTGATTCTCCACCTGATAGTGTGTTTGCTTTTCTAGAGAGGGAAAGATAGTTTAAACCAACATTCTCTAAGAAATTTAATCTCTGGTTTATTTCTTTAATGATAGGTTCTGCTATATCTTTCTGATTACCTTTTAATTCAAGGTTTTTGAAGAATGTAAGAACATCTTTGGTAGGGATTTTAGTTATTTCATCTATGTTTTTATTGTCGATTGTGACTGCCAAGGAGTATGGCTTAAGTCTCTTTCCCCCGCAAACAGGGCAGATATTCTCTCTCATGTACTTCTCAGTCTCGAAACGAGCATAGTCAGAGGAGGTTTCCTTGTATCTTCTTTCTAATTCAGGTATTACACCCTCGTATTCTGCTTCATAGAGTCGTGTTCTTCCAAATCTGTTTGTGTATTCTATGGTATATGCCTCTTTTGCCCCATTCCCATAGAAAATTAAGTCGAAGATTTCCTTTGGATATTTACCTATGGGTGTTGTGAGATTAAAGTTGTGTTGTACAGCGACAGCTTTGAGTATTCTTAATGTCCAAGAATCCTTGCTGGTCCTGTTTCCCCAGGGGAAGATACCACCCTCTAGTATTGTTAGGGCGGGATTGTATATCAGCTTGGGGTCAATTTCTTTCAATACACCGAGTCCCATACACTTTGGGCATGCTCCTTCTGGTGCATTGAAGGAGAAGGAAGCAGGGGTTATCTTTGGATATGATATCTCACAATTCGGACAGGTGTTATTTTCTGAAAAGAATAGCTCTTTATCTTTAATTAAGACTTTTATCTCGCCATCTGATTGTGTAATTGCCAACTCTATGGCATCTGTGAGCCTTTTTTTGTCTAAATTTGTGGAATCTATCCTGTCTATGACCAAATCTATGGTATGTTTTTTGTTTTCATCCAGTTTGATGTTCTCTATATCGTCAAGAAGGTATGTATTTCCATCAATAATGACCCTTAAGAATCCTTTTGTGAGGAGTTTGTTAAAAAGAGCACTAAATTCACCTTTTCTATTCTTTATGATGGGTGAAACAACCTGTGTAACATCGGAGGTCTTAGACATCTCCTTGATCACTTTATTTGTTATTTGTTGAATGGTTTGAGACTGAACGGGTGTACCACACTTTGGACAGTGAGGTTGTCCTATATGCCCATAGAGTAGTCGTAGGTGATTGTATATCTCAGTTATGGTTCCAACCGTAGATCTTGGATTTGTTCCTGTAGTTTTCTGGTCTATGGAGATAGCAGGGGAGAGTCCTGTTATTGAATCTACGTCTGGCTTCTTCATAACTCCTAAGAACTGTCTAGCGTAAGAAGATAGTGATTCTACATATCTTCGTTGGCCCTCAGCGTAGAGAGTGTCAAAAGCAAGGGTAGACTTACCACTTCCAGAGACACCAGTAAATACCACAAGCTTGTTTTTGGGTATATCTACTGATATATTCTTGAGGTTGTTCTCCCTCGCTCCTTTAATTTTTATATAATCTTGTTCCATAGCAACCTTAATTATATCATTAAATGACAATATCTATTATCCTATAGCCAATTAAATTACTTTGGGAAATGTGGTATATTTATACATGCATCCGTAGCTCAAAAGGACAGAGCAACGCACTCCTAACGCGTAGGTTGTCGGTTCGATTCCGGCCGGATGCGTATCTTAGTGGAACTTGTTCTCTACAATGGTTAATTTCCCATTACTATCTTTCTCGAAGGTGTAGAGTATCTCTCTGGCACTGTTTATTACATAATCTAGGATATTTGCTGATTCAGCTAATGGATATTTGTTATCACCATCTTTGTCGGCTATATAAATGCTATTATCCTCTTTGAAATATATATAAGCAGAATCTGATAGCCAGAAGAAATTGCTTTTTACACTGTTTATGCTCTTTGAACCAATCTTTACAGTATGATCTTCATCTTCTTTGTCGAATGTAAATATCTGGTAACCATTAAGATCCTTAAATCCTAATTGGAAAGAGTCGAGAGAGTAGTAAAGCAGCTCTGTTGGATATGGTGAGATCATCAAAAATTTGGAGGTATCTATGAAATACCAGTAAGATGCTAAAGAGGTAGATATATACATACCCTTAGCATTTACATTAACATCCAAATCTTTTATCTCTCCAGTACTTTGTGTGCTTTCTGGAGAATTCGAGAATTCTTGCCAATCAGTAATGGTTTCTCTGTACTTTTTGATATACTCTTCTGATTCCTGTAAGTATATTTTTTCAATTATGGTTTTTGTATTGTTTCCAGCAAGAGATTTCTGTACAAGGGAGTAGGTGTAGATATTTTCTAGTTCGTCATTTACAATCTCTGTGATTATATATAGAGAACCTTCAGTATCTGTATCCCAGACATATTTTGTAGAGACATCTTTTTTAAGAAGGGTTGTGAATGTTCGTTTCTCAATGTCGTATGAGAGAAGTTCTTTCGAAGAATCGAACATAATATATCGATTATTTTTACTCCAAGACATTGCATATTTAGAATAATTTCCAAAAGGCAATTGGTTTGAACTACCAAGAGTGTTTAGTTGTTGAGTGTTAAGAAGGTAGAAGGAGGTAGTTTCCGTATCGGTACTAGTTAGGATTGCTCTCTGTCCATTTGGCGAAATACTAATGGCAATCTTATTTGATTCGAGAGAGAGTATTTTTAAAGGGTTTGTGGAAAAATCCCAGATAGGCATATTGATAGTGTACTCCCATAGTGAGTAGGAGGAGTTGGAATCTTTTTGTAAGAAAAGGATGTTGTTCCTTGTTTCATTGATCCAAATCTTCTCGATTAATCCTTCAGATTTCCATTTTTCCTTACTTGCTATTGTATCGTAAATTAAAAAAGGAGATATTGGGGTAGATTTTCCTTCTACAACGGTTACCTTCTTACTCCAGTTTCTGTAAGCATCCTTTTTTAATAAAATATCATATTCTCCAACCCTTAGGACGTGACTTCTTGGCGTTCTTCCGACATTATCCTCGCCTATATACATATCTGCTGCAGCTGGTTCGCTCTGTACAGTTATGACTCCAGTTAGACTTATTTCTCTCTTAAATATATCTATTCTGTATCCACTAGAATATAGATAGATTATTGCTGCTCCTAGTAATATAATGATTGAGGAGAGTATGGAAAGTAGAACAGGAATTAATTTGTCTTTTAAGTTTTTATGTTCTTCTGACATCTCGAAAAGTATAGCATAATACAAGATAATTTTGTTAGAATGTAAGCTATGAATGAAAAGAAAAGAATTTTAACAGGTGATAGGGCCACGGGAGCAACATTTCCAATCGCGGCTTATATAGGCACTCTGAAAAACAGAATAGAGAGGCAAGATGAATATGAGAGTTTTATCTTTATTGCGGATTATCATGCATTAACGACACATTCAGAGAATGTCTCGCAGATAAAAGAAAATACATTGGGTTTGTTGAAGACTTATTTGAGTTTGGGGTTGAAACCAGAAAGTGTTACTTTCTATAGACAATCGAGAATACCGCAGATTTTTAGATTACATGTAATACTGTCTATGTTGACGAAGATGCCCGAATTAGAAAGGCAACCAATGCTAAAAGAGAAGTTGGCATTAGGGTATAAATTGACATATGGTCTTATGGGATATCCAGTGTTAATGGCTTCCGATATTTTGATAATGAATTCTGACTTGGTTCCAGTTGGTAAAGATAACGAAGCACATGTCGAAATGGCCAAAGACTTAGCTCTCAAGTTTAACTCGATATATGGGGATGTCTTCAATATCCCAAAAGGATTGATAGGCGATATTGTTGTTGGGCTAGATGGCCAAGGTAAGAGTGGAAAATCAACAGGTGGGATTTACTTCACAGATGATACAGAGACTGTAAGAAAAAAAGTTATGTCGATGTATACAGATCCAGGGAGAATTCATCCGAATGATCCTGGAAAGGTTGAAGGAAATCCAGTTTTTATTTATCACGATTATTTCAATCCGAATACAGAAGAGGTTCGAATACTCAAAGAAAGATATCAAAAAGGTACTGTTGGAGATGTAGAAGTTAAAACAAAATTATTCGATGCTATTGAGGCATTCTTGATTCCCATTAGGGACAAAAGAGCAGAGGTAGAAAGTTTAGGAGATGACTATTTGATTAAGATTTTGGAGAAGGGAGAGGAAAGAGCTCGAAAAGTAGCTTCTGAAACGGAAGAAAAGGTCCTGGCAGCTATGGGTTTCTAATTATTACATTTATATTATTATGTTTGCAAAGAAATTAGGTATTGATTTAGGTACAGCAAACTCTGTGGTTTTTGTTCAAGGGGAGGGTATAGTTTTTGTAGAACCAACTGTTGTAGCTATAGATGTAAACAAATTTACTGTAGTAGCAGTGGGTAACGAAGCTAAGGAGATGATTGGAAAGACTCCGGAGAATATAGTTGCAAAAAGACCTTTGAGAAATGGAGTAATAGCAGATTCTAGAGTAACTGAGGCCTTACTGAGATTTTTCTTTGACAAAGCACTTGGTAAATCAAGATTTTTTAAACCAGATGTTGTGATAAGTGTACCTGCAGGAATTACCTCTGTGGAAGAAAGAGCAGTACTTAAAGCAGCGAATGCAGTAGGGGCGAAGAATATTACTCTTATGCCAGAGCCACTTCTTGCAGCACTAGGTGCAGAACTTCCAATACATACATCCTCCGGGAATATGATAATTAACATGGGTGGTGGGACTACTGAAGTAGCAGTTATCTCTTTGGATGGCATAGTTGAGTATGATTCTTTGAGAGTTGCTGGTGACGCCATAAATGAGGCAATCATAATGTATATGAGAAAGAAAAAGGGACTTTTAATTGGAGAACAGACCGCTGAAAAGGTAAAGATAAAGATTGGCTCTGCCTTAGAAGTAAAAGATCCAAAAGAGATGGAGGTTAGAGGTAGAGATGTAGGTGGTGGTATGCCAAAATCCATAGTTATAGATTCAAATGATGTAGCCAAAGCAGTAGAGCGACCTCTTAGAAGTATAATTAAGAGTATTCAATCTGTGCTTGAAAAAACTCCTCCTGAATTGTCTGCAGATATCATAGACAGAGGTATGGTAATGAGTGGTGGTACGGCAATGTTGAGAAATTTAGACAGACTTTTTACCAAAGCAACGGGTGTTCCATCCCATGTAGCAGATGACCCTGCATTTTGTGTAGCAAAAGGTACGGGTATTGCTCTTGAACTTCTTGAAACAGGTGACAGAAAGTTTTCTTTCAATCGAGAGTTTAGAAGATAGTTCCTTTTTATTTCCATTTATGTAAAGATATTATCTATGAACATATTCTTCAGAAAAGCTAAGAAAACAATGAAAGTAGAGGAAGTAACAAAGCTTTTGGGGGAACTTAAAATTCCAATTGCCTTAGTATTTACACCAACAAACCTAGATTCAGAGAAGAAAAAGTTCTTTGACTCAGACACATATGAGCCTCAATTCCAATACAGAGTAGTTAGTAACAATAATGAGCAGATATTAAAAAGACTTTCTGAGGTAAAGGAAATCCCAGATGTAGATCCAAGGATCTCAGATTTCTACATTGACCTAATAGATTCTAAAAGAGAAGCTAGTGACCTTATGCATGCGGTAGGGAATAATGAAGCTGTTACAGATATCTCTGTAGCAAGGTATAGCAAACCATCTGCAAAACTTTTTAGGAATGCATCAAGAGTTTTGAGGGGTAAATATGGTAAGTACAATTTAGCAAAAGAGGATAATATAAAAGATCCAGAGATGTTGGGGTATGACAAGATTGTTTCTGCTTTTGATGTTGTCTTTAAGGAGTTAGGACTCGAAGATTGGTCTGTAAATAAGTCATTGAATATTGCTAAGAACGGAGTAAAGGTTGGTGTAAAGAGAAAAGAGGTTTTGGTTGATGGAAATATTAGTAAAAGTAAACTTCAACTGAGAAAGACAATAATCCATGAGGTAGGAACACATGCTTTGCGTTCTCATTATGGTCTTATGAGTGGTTTTGAAGCAATAAGTAAACCAAACTTACCAGGATATTTAGATATTGAGGAGGGGTTAGCTTCTTGGAATGAGAATAATATGGGGCTTCTCCCAGTGAAATCTCTAAGAAACAAAGCAGCTTTAACATGGGCCATATATGTTGGAGAGGAGTTGTCTTTTAGACAGCTTTACAACGTACTTCTTGGTAGTTTTTCTAAACCAGGGGCTTTTGATATAGCATATAGAGTTAAAAGAGGTCTTTCAGATACATCTTATCCAGGTATTTACGCAAAGGATGTTGTTTACTTCAGAGGATTTAGGAAGGTTATGAAGAAATTGGAGGAGGATCCTACTTTGTACCAGAAACTTTACTCTGGAAAGATTACTTTCAAACAGTGTGAGTGGGTAGAGGAGGGATTAATTCCAAAAGCAGGTAAGATTCCAACCAAGAACGATTGGTTGGAGATATTTAAGAAAGCAGGGATTTAAAAAGAATATATTTTATTGTAGGATATATTTATGAAGAATATTAACTTTGGTCCTGATACGGATGGTGGTCCAGGGACAATAGGCGGTCCATCAACAGGAGGCTAGAATGCAGTTATTATAGCTTCTGCTATATTAACAGGTGTTCCCTTTATCTTTGTTTCGTAGGCTTTAAATCCTGGATGTAGGCTTATCTCCTGTATACAGGGTTTACCATTCATATACATAAAATCTACAGCTATGAAATCAGCTTCTAGAATACTTGCCATTTTCTCTGCTATCTCTTTCATCTCTTGGTCTGGTTCATTGTACATCTCATATATTCCCTTATTCACAGTCATAAAGCCTTTAGATGCACTTCTTTTCCATCCACCAATTACTTTACCTAGTTTAACAAAAACTCTGTAATCTTCGGCAGTATCTGAGAATTCTTGAAGAAAGAAATCCCCTAGATTCTGACCTTTTAATCCCTCTTGTTCAAAATCCTCGTCTTTTTCTATTTTGTAAACATTCTTTTTAATCTTCTCTTCGCCGTCAATTATCTCAACTCTATTGATACCAGCATACTCTTTTATGATTAATGGATATTCTTTTAACATATCTCTGGGTTCTAGATATTTACCATCTGTTCTGTAATATGTCTGAAAGTAGGGGAGGTTATATTGTGAACATAGCAAAGAAATGGCTACCTTATTATAATATGGCAATTTCTTAATTGCTTTGGAATTTTGAACGAGCACTTTTTTTTCTGGGTTGTCACTGTTATGTTGCTCAATGTAGTCTATGATGTATCTCTTAAGCGCATACTGCCTGTCGTTGTGAAGTGCATGACCTCTAAAAATGATGTGTGTATACTCCTTCACATCTATCCCTTTAGCTTTAATTTGTGTGGAACCCTCTGTGAAAAGAATTTCTATTTCATCGTTGTAAACAAAATCTGTTGGTATATCCTTCTTTTTTAACTCCTCTAATATCCTAACAGAAGCTGTAGGTATTTCCATCTGTTTTACTCTTGGTCGTTTGTCTATTACAAGGTATTTCATTGTCAGAATGTCTTTATTTTAGATATTAATCCTTTTCGTTTGTATTTATTTATGACTTTCATACAATCTTTATTCTCTTTCAAGGAAGTTTCTATCATTAGGAGGTTTATTTTATTTAATCCAAGGCCATCTTTTGCTACTTCTTCCCAATTTCGATGATGGATTATGATTGCATCAAGAGAGGCATTAAGTTTAAGTGCTTCTACACCCTGCTTTTTGGTTAGATCTTTATTCAATGCTAGTGAATTTATTCTGATCTCTCCGTCTTTGTATTCTCCGACCACATCTTCCTTTTTTAAGTAGGAGGAGAACATATTTTTCTGTTTAAGTGTGGTAGGGATATCATATTGGGGATGACCAATTACAACAATCTTTTTTGTTTTGTTGTTTACAAGTAGTTTTTTAATATAAGTATCTGCAACGTAGCCTCTGTCTATTCCAATTACAGGGAAGAGGTTGAGATATGCCTCTGGCATAGTGTTAATCTCAAGGATAGCTCCATTGTCTGTAGTAAGAGGTTTGGAGATATCTTTGCACATTATATCAACTCCAAGAGCGAATGCATGGATTGATGTTGCTATACTTTCTACGATGCTTTTAATCTCTGGTCCTACTTTGTCTGTAAAGTCTTCTGTTATACCGCCTTGGCTCATACTTGCGACTTTTCTTACTGCTATTTTCTGCTCTTTTTGTGGTATTGAGCTTAGATCTAAGCCTTGTGCTTTAAGATATGCTTTCAATGGTTGGTCTATTTCAATTGGTTTTAATGTGTGTGCAGGACTGGTAATGTCTCTCTTAGGATCTTTGTTAGTATCTTCTATGAGCTTTGCTATTGTGTCTTTACCATTTCCAATTACAAATGCAGGGATTCTTTTTGTTACGACTTCTAAATGGCCATCTATAACTAGGAGCCTGTAATCTTCTCCACTTACCTGTTCCTGCATCATTACTTTGGTCTGCCAATCTTTTCTAAGCTTACTGTCTATCATTTCTTTGGCATATTTGTATGCTTCTTTAGCTTCTTCAATGGTATTTATACCAACTGAAACTCCACTTCCACCAGTAAGTCCTGTTGGTTTAATTACAACTGGTTTTTCAAAATGTTTCCAGACATTTTCTATTTCTGTAAATGAATCTATGATCTCCCATGAGGGGAGTGGTAATCCAAGTTTTTGAATTACTAGATTACTTGACCATTTATCTCTTTGGATTTCTTTTGCAATCTTAGAATCTTGAGAAGAAGAGATTGAGTAGATTATCTCGGAACCTTTACCACAACCTACTGTGTAGTGACGATTAAAGGATGGTGTGTATGTAAGGGATTGTTCAGTGGCCATTGTTGGGGTTGTCTCGTATCCAAGCTTATGCGCTGCAAAGAGTAGGGGTATGGTGGACATTGACGAGACCCTTATTCTTATTATCTCTAAACATTTATCTAGAGTTTCTTTGTATGGCAAATTTCTCTCTAATACACTACCAAGTTCTTCCCAAAGCGATGGTATATTGGTATAGATCTTTAGTGTATCTTCGGTAAATTTATATTCTTTGATGAATATGGGGTGGAAGGAGTGTATTAGCTTGATTATCTTTTCTAAATCTACTGTTTTCTTTACATGTATCTCAATTGAAGAGATTTCATTTTCTAAATTCAATCCTTGAAGTACTTTTACCATTTTTATTTAACTGAATTTATGTATTTATCTCGGATATATTCCATTATTGGTATGGCTACTCTTACAACTTGTCCTTTGTTTACTTTGTAATGCAATCTAAGACCTGGGTTGTAGTTTATCTCATTAATTCCACATTTATCTTGTTTAGTAATGTCTTCTGCAATTATATCTACGCCTCCGAGTTCAAGATCTAGTTCTTTTACTGCTTGGACTGCAAGCTTCTTGTAGTACGGATCTACTATGTCGGAGCATTCTTCTGTAGTTCCTCCTGTTGTTAGATTGCAATTATATCTTAGAACAATTTCTTCTCCATCCTTAGGGACAGAGTCGAGGGTTAGATTTTGACTTTTTAGTCTTATATCTACCTCTGTGTCTATGGGAATTGGTTTTAGAACAAGCATTCTGCGCTCTTTGTTTTTAATTTCGATTAGCTCCCTTATAGTGTTTTTGCTATTACCGATAACTACTGGGGCTTTTCTCCATACTATTCCTACAACCTCTTCTCCCACTACTAGGAATCTGTAATTTTCGCCCTTTATGAACTCTTCACCTAACACCTTTACTGCTCCCTTTGCATTACTTTTGTGTAATGCATTCTCGTATGCTTCAATTACCTGATCTTCTGTCTCTGGTAGCATAGTTATTCCAATTCCGCCGAGTTGCTGGGAGGGTTTTATGACGATGTTCTTGTATTTATTGAAGAACTTTATTGCATCTATTGCACTTCCAAGTGGCTGTTGTTTTGGAACATCTATATCTGCCATGCTCAGTACAAGGTTTGTAAGGTATTTTCTTTTAGCAATGGTAGTTCCTGGAGAAGGAGTAAGTGGAGTAACGGTATTGATTATGAACCAGTGTTTGTTTTGGTATGTAAATCTAGCAAGAAGGCTGCGAACAACTATTTCGTAGTCGATTCCAAGTTCATCTGCAGCTTCTATGTAGTAAGCCAAATGAACATTTCCTGCCTCTTTTAAATATTCTTCGTATTTTTTCATACTATGTAAATGTTTTAGATGTATCTATTAAGTATCCTTTGAGTTCGTTTCTTCCGATTACTACATTATATGTGGTATCTTCGGTGATAACCATTTCAATATCTTTTTCTTCACTAGCTATTTTGGTATGTACATGTATGACAGGTCTTATCTTTATTGCTCCTTCTTCTACAATTTTTGCGACTCTAAGGATGTCTGGGTGACCTATAATGGTGGATTGGTTAGAATCTATGTATTCTTGACCCTCTTTGAAGCTTTCAAACTTCTTTGGTATGGAAAGAGAGTAGAAGTACTCTATTGCTTCAAAAAATCCTATCCTAGAAGCGAGGGTTTTGTTTATACGGGAGGTTATTAATCCTGTATCTACGAATACTCTTATGGCTTCACGATTTTGAGGGTCATTTTTCTTCTTAGAAACGGGTGTCTTATAGTAGAGGAGGACTTTTTCGTTAATGTTCACAACTTTTCTTCCACTAATTGCCTCGATGCTTTCTTCGACCTCTCCCCCGAAGAGATTTTTTGCTACTCGGATACCATGATTTATACTCTTTATCTCAATTCCCTTTACTTTCTCCAGCCTCCATCTAAGTCCTGCTTGATTTGCTACCTGGATACCAAGTCCTGGTCTTGCGTTTAGTTCAAAGACAACAGGTCCTTTCTCTGCATCTAAGGCTATATCTACGCCAATGTATCCTAGTTTACTTGCTCTTTGGCACTTTACAGCTATTTCTAAAATTTCGTCCCAGTATGGTACTTGAATACCACCAAGTTTTTTGTTCTCTTTAAGATCTAGAGTTGAATCTATCATTTCGTAGGAGTCACTCATTATGCTTCTATCCTGCATATGCATAGAGTAGGTGGTTATACCAGAACTAATATCTATACCGGTACAGATAGCTCCAGAGTGCAAATTTGCGGTACCATTGGACTTCTTCGTTGGTAGTCTCATCATGGCCATTATGGGGACTTGGTTGTATCCGATTATTCTAATGTCAGGGACTCCTTTGTATGAATATTGCTTGAGAAAGGGATCTGTTTTGACTCTCTCCTCTATGATCGCGATGTCTTTTCTAGAGCCCATGGAGTACCTACCATCTAAAATGTTCTCAATATGCAGTGTTATGTCTCTTGCAGTCATTATTTCTCCACTTGGTCTTATCCAGGCTGTTTGGCCTTTCTTTTTACCGTAGAGTACAACAATACCGTTTCCCCCTGTACCTTGGTTTGGTTTTATGACAAAACTGTTTGGTAGGGATTCAAAATCTAGGAATTGTAACTGTTTTTTTGTCTTTACAAGCTTATATACCTCTGGTGTTTTAATTCTTTCCCTTGCCAATATCTTTTTTGTGAGAATTTTGTTATCTGCAATTCTTTTTGCAGATGGTGGGTTTAATGGACGAACATACTCTTGGTTTCGTCTGTTTAATCCCAGTATTTCTTTTATCTTCCTACTTTTTGACATTTTCTTTTTCTTGGATAATGGTTCTAAATCTCAAAAGGTCTTTAAATCTAAGTCCTGAGAATTGTCCGATAAGGATGTTTACTACAATGAGGGCTGGTATTAACCAGAGGTTGTTAACCATGAAGGCAGATACAGCTTCTCTAGTAATTAAAAACCATCCGAGCGAGGCAATGATGATTGTACTTCCAAGTACCAACATTGTTGTTTTGAAACCCTTCTTTATCTGTTGTTTAGCGAAGAAATCAGAGAGTGCGATTATGGAGATTATTGCCAATGGTTGTATGAGGGACATATTTGGTAATCCTAGGTTATATTTCTTTACAACTACAAAGAAAACAATTAAAGACATTATGGTGAGGCAGTAATTAATTGCCATTCTAGATATGTAGTGCATTCTAATTCTACTAAGGATGAGGAAGGAGAGTAGGGAGGATGCTATGACTACTGCAGTTATGATCAGCCCATACCTTAATCCCGTGTATGTGTATGCTACAGCTAGTATTATGGGAACATATATCCCAAAGGACTTAGAACCTACAAGGTATCTAGCTAGGCTTACAATTGTAGCTATAATTGCTATTCCTACAAGCAATTCCAAGGTTCTTTCAGCTATACCATTATCCAGTACCCATTTAGTAAAAGGTGTGTAGTCCATTAGATATATTGATAAATTAATATATTGGCAGATTCAGTATAATTATACTTCTTTGGATATTGCTTTGTCGATGGGAGTTAATGTATTCTTAATTTGTATTAAATTAATCAAATTTATTAAATGACAGAGAAAAAGCCCCTTTTAATAGTTCTCTTCACATTCCTGGTAGTATCGTTGTTGGCAAGTCTCGGGGGACTTTATTACTTCTTTACCAAATATCGAGCATTAGGAACGGTAAACCAAACTGTTGAGGAAGAAGAGTACAGAGATTTGGTTCATGATTTGTTAGCGCAAATTGATGAGGTAGAACCTACTCTTGAATCATCAGGTGAAGAAGATGAAAGCCCAGCAGAGATTAGAGAATTTGATGTAGATGGCATCTTAATGAAAGATTTCATTGAACTATTCAGAGGAAAATACGGAGACGATATGGATAATATTCCAGACTTTTATTACTTTGATAACTCATATTTAGATGGAATGGCTAAGTATACACTTTTTTCTGGAATTACAGGTCCAGATGGAAAAGAGTTTGCATATGCGAATTTATTAGTAACTGTAGTAGTTGATGGATACGAGATATCATTCACACAAGGAGTTGAGGGCTTAGGTGGTAGATGTGAGAAAGAAGATAACCCTTGTTGCGATTCTATTGTTGAAAGCAGCGGAATAAGTTTCTGGAGTGATGGTCGTGGTTATCAAGGTTATCCAAAGGATGGATCGGGTATGATTGTTGGAATGGAAAATTCTGTTTTTGACTCCATATGTGGTAATAAAGAGATTGTAAATGGCATTTTCTCAAAGCTAAGAAAATTGTAATATTTGCCAATAAAAAAGAGCCACTTTCGTGGCTCTTTTAATATATATTCTTAAATATATAGTTATGCTAATTCTACTGTAGCACCTGCTTCTTCGAATTTAGCCTTGTATGCTTCTGCATCCTCTTTTTTAACTCCC
>Ga0209318_1000407_pt1 | contig 43093 bp, 42 predicted proteins | sample RifGroE1_FD_183999 | JGI IMG/M metagenome (GOLD analysis project Ga0209318, IMG submission 183999) | Groundwater microbial communities from Rifle, Colorado, USA - Groundwater E1 (SPAdes) (version 2) | ecosystem: Environmental > Aquatic > Deep subsurface > Groundwater | place: Rifle, Colorado... | reverse complement strand
TGATTATTGTATCTTTGGTTTTTCGTTCTTGTTTTAATTTTGTAAAAAATATAGTTAATATATTGCCTGGTAATAATAGCGGGGGGGAACCACCAGTTCCCATTTCGAACACTGAAGTTAAGCCCCCCAGCGCCAATGGTACTGTCTCTTTCGGGGGATGGGAGAGTAGGTCATTGCCAGGCTTTTTTTTATTTTTTTTGCTTTTCCCCATTAAATATCTGCAATACTCATTAAAAACATCACACTTCATCAAATCTTCATAAAACATTAATTTCTTAATCATAAGTAATTTTCTATACTGTAAGTACATAGAATAAAGAACTTCTATGTTAATTATTTATTTATGTTTAAAGGAAGAAATAAATGCTTAAAAAACAAATGATCGTAATAGTTTTTTTTATTCTATTAAATAATTTATTTAGTGTTGAATTATTAACACTTGATACATATTTAAAGATTATCGAGGAAAAATTACCAGACATAAAGAAGTCTGAAATCAATGTAAAAAAATCAAAAAATAACATTGACTCATCTTATAGTCAATTTGATGTCAATTTAACATCCGGTTTTACAGGTTTAGGTGTTTCTACAAAAGATTCATTTGACTCAGTATTAAAAATCGAAAATAGGCCAGATTATATAAATGGATTTTCCGGAAATGTTGGATTATCTACAAAATTATTAAGCGGGACACAATTAAGTGTAACAGGGAATTACAGTCAGAAATTTATTTCAGGTGAAATTGAAAATAGTATGACGCATACAATCACGAGTTACAAGAATATAAGTTGTGATCCAGGATTATCGATAAGTTTATCACAACCCTTACTTTATAACTGGTTTGGATTTATAGACAGGTATTCAGTTTCAAATGCAAAAAATAGTTATAAAATAGAATTATTAAAAAATGATCTTACCATGAAAAGTTCGCTAAATTATTATAACAAATTATATTTAAAATGGATTGAAATAATAAAACTTAAAAATCTATTGAAATCTACTGTTGATAGTGCAATGATTTTTGAATCTCAAACAAAAGATAAATTAAATCTAGGATTAGTAGAAAATGATGGATATCAAAATGCAAAATACTCATTATTAACATATCAGGAACAGTATAGAACAATTTTATATAATTATGAAAATATAAAAAATGAATTAAATCTATTTTTAGATATTGAGAATTTTGAACCTGATAATAATACAACAGATAATGTATTATTAAAGATATTCAGTAAAGAATATAAAGAAATTTCTTTTAATGATACAAGAAACTTTCTAATATTAAATCTTAATAAAGAAAATCTTGAAAGTTTAAAAAAAGTGAAAGAGAATCAATCGTTGCCTCATCTTGATTTTTTTGGAAAAGCTGATATTAAATTTAATAGTCTTTTAAATGTGGATGATGATTATTCAAGTAAAAATTCAGATCCTTCAATTGATTTTCAAGTTGGGTTACAATTTAATTATCCTTTAATTGGATTAAATACTAAAAGTGCAAAAAAAGAAATTAATTTATCCATTGATTTATTGTTAAAAGAATATGAAATTACTGAAAATACATACAAGAAAAATGTAAATACATTAACAAATTCACAATTATATTTGAAACAGGTAATTGATTATAAAAATCAATCATTAGATACATTGAGAAAAAGAGCGATGATTGAAGAAACTAAATTTAAACAGGGTAGAATAACGTTAAAAGAATTAATTGATACTAGAAATTTGATAATAAACGGACAAATATCAATTATTCAAACACAAACTAATATTATTTTAAATGACATTGATTACGACTACATAACAAAATAAATAAAAACAGGAGAAATGGTATATGGAAACTTTATTAAAATATTTTGCTAAAAATAAGATACTTGTAAATATTATGATAATAATAATAATAATATTGGGTGCTATTGGAATAATGAATATTAAACAGGATTTATTTCCGCAGGCAACATTAGATTCAATGATTGTTTCATTTGTTTACCCCGGTGCAGCTCCGATTGATGTTGAAAAAAACGCTATTATTCCAATTGAGAGGAAATTAAAAACAATTTCTGGTATCAAAAAATACACTTCGATGTCAATGGAAAACCAAGGTAGAATAATAATAACAATTGATGAAGACGGAAATGATGTAAAGGATGTAAAGGCCGAGATCACAAGAGAACTTCAGTCAATTCCTGATCTTGCTGAAGACATAGATCATATTAATATTATAGATGCAAATCCAGATAAAATGCCTGTGTATGAATTGGGAGTTTATATTCAGGATGGAGCCGGTATTTCAGAAAAAGAATTATATAATTTTGTTGATACACTAGAAAGAAAATTACTAAAAGTTGATGGTGTTTCTGATGTAAGTGATGAGGGGTATCGTGAAAAAGAAATTAAAATAAATGTATCACCGGATAAGATGGCAAAATATTATATTTCATTGAATGAGATAGTAAATAGCATCCAAAAAAGAAATGTACGAGTTACCGGTGGAACATTGCAGTCTGTTAATGAAGATAAATCGATTGTAACTATCGGGCAGTTTGAAAAACCTATTGAAGTTGGCGAAGTAATAATCAGATCAAACTTTGATGGTGAGAGAGTATTGGTTAAAGATATCGCCGATATAGAAGAAGGGTTTAAAAAAAGCAGTATTGATGTTAAAGTTGATGGTAGAAAAGGAGTTTCAGTTTCAATTAAGAAAAAACCATCCAGTGATGTTGTAAGTACCGTTAAAAATATTAAAAAGATGTTAAGTGCAGAAAAAATAAATATTCCGGCTGGAATTGAAATTGCACGAATATCTGATTCTTCATTATCAATAATATCATTGCTTGATATTACTATAAATAATGCTTTTATTGGATTTATAATAGTTTTTCTTATATTACTTCTTTTTTTACAGGATATAGGCACAGCTTTCTGGACTGCTTTCGGGATTCCAATAACTTTGTTAATCACAATCGCTTATATGAATATTACACATCAAACATTAAATATGTTAACACTTGGTGCAATGGTTACTGTTATGGGGATGTTAGTTGATAATGGAATTGTTATTGCTGAAACAATATTTGAAAAAAGATCAAAAGGAATAGGCGGGCTTGATGCATCAGTTCATGGAATTAAAGAAGTGTTATCGCCGATAACATTTGGAGTAATTACTACAGTTGTTGCTTTTATACCAATGTTTTTTATAAAAGGTATTATGGGGAAATTTATCAGAGTTTTTCCTATTGTCATTATTGTAGCTTTAATAGCATCATTATTTGAAGCTTCAATTTTATTACCAAATCATTTAGCACATATGAAAGTAAGTACAAAAAAGAAAAAAGACTGGTTTGAACCGATAGCTATGTTGTATGAAAAAGGATTAAAAAAATTATTAACATTGAGATATCCTGTTGTACTATTTTTTATAATCTTATTTGGAATTACAATTTTCATATCAAAAGATACTGTTAAAGATTTTGTTATGATGGAAGATGATTCTGCAGATCAGATTAATATAGTTTTAGAAGTTCCAAAAGGTATAAATCTTGCTAAAACCGGTAATTTTACTAATGAAATTGAGAAGGCAATAAATAATATCGTATATCACAATGAACTGATTTCAGTAAAAACAACTATAGGGCATCATTCATCAGGTGGTATGTCACAAGGTGGTTATCATGAGAATTGGGCTATCATCGGAATTAATCTCGTTCCTTTAAGTGAAAGGAAAAGGTATGCCACAGAAATTGTTGAACAATTACGCAATGATATAAATATTGAAAAAATGCCTCATTTCACAAAAATAGTTATTAATAAAATTGCAAAAGGTCCGCCGACAGGTTCTGAAGTTGAAGTTAAAATAATTGGTGATGATTATAATAAGATTGATGAGATTAAAGTAAAAATAAAAAATGAGTTAGCTTCAATATCCGGTATTATTAATATTGAAGATAGTGCGTTTAATGGTAAAGATGAGTTAGTGCTGGTTTTAAATTATGATAGGATTGCTCAATTAGATTTGAATGTAGCATCTATTGCATCAACAATAAGAACGGCTTATGATGGAACTGTTGCAACCTATATTCAGACATCTGATAATAAGCTTGATTTTAGAGTCAAAATAAAAGATGATTATCAAAAAGACATGACATTTTTATATAATCTATTAATTTCAAATAATCAGGGAAGATTAATAAGATTGAAAGATGTTGCTCATTTTAAATCTTCTGAATCAAAGGCAACTATAGATCATTATGATGGGGATCGTGTTGTATCGGTAACTGCCGGAATTAAATCAGATTCTGATTTAACATCCTCAAAAGTTATGTTACAATTGAAACCTTATTTAAAAACATTAAAAAATGAATATAATGATATTGACCTACTATTTGAAGGTGAAGCCAGTGAAACAAAATCTGCAATGGGTGATTTACTACTAGCTTTTGCAATTGCTGTACTTATGATTTATCTGGTATTAATTTTGCTTTTTAAAAATTTAAGTCAGCCATTTATTGTAATGTTGACAATACCTTTTGGCATTATTGGAGCATTACTGGCATTTGTTGCACATGGGATGAGTTTATCTTTTATGGGTGTAATTGGGATTATAGGATTATCTGGTGTTGTTGTTAATGCAAGTATCGTAATGGTTGATTTTATTAACAAAGTTGTTGAGGAAAACCCGGGCGCTGATTCAAAACTGTTAAAGGAATTTATTGCATCCGGTGCTAAACAAAGATTAAGACCAGTAATTCTAACAACTTTAACAACTGTTGCAGGACTGTTACCAACTGCTTACGGGATAGGCGGAAGAAGTGATATGCTAATACCAATTGTTATTGCGATGGCTTATGGTTTATTATTTGCAACATTTTTGACTTTGATTTTTATACCTGCTTTATATATGATACGATTGGACTTAATAAAATTGGAGAATTTTATTAAGGGGCTATTTATAAAAAGAAAAATTGCGTAATTGAAAAAGGGGGCACAATGCAGATTTTAGTAATTGAAGACACTATTAGAATCCTTGACAATCTGAATGCTATTTTACGACAGGAAAATTATATTGTTGATTCAGAATCTGATGGCGAACGTGGTTACGAAAAAGCTCTTAATAATAATTATGATTTAATTATATTAGATTTAATGTTGCCGGGGATGGATGGTTTTGAAATTCTTGAAGGTTTAAGAGCTAACAAAAAAGATGTTCCGGTTTTAATATTATCGGCAAAAGCACAGGTTGAAGATAAAGTGAAAGCTCTTGATCTTGGCAGTGATGATTATATTACAAAACCCTTTGCACCGGCGGAATTATTAGCTCGTATCAGGAGAATATTCAGACAAAAATATGACATAGTAACATCTGTTATAGAAATTGGCGGGATGAAAATAGATATTAATAAGAAGGTTTTGGAAATTGACTCTACAATAATAGACTTAACAAGTAAGGAATATGAGATCATTGAGTTCTTAGCATATAATCTTGGAAAAGTAGTAAGCAGAGTTACGCTTGGTGAGCATATCTGGGGTGAAAGCCTTGATTTGTTTACAATGTCAAATTTTATTGATGTTCATATTAAGAATCTTAGAAAAAAAATAAGTGATGTAACTGATAGAAAATATATTTATACAAAAAGAGGGCTTGGTTTTATTGTATCTGAAAAGGAAATTGTATGAAAATAAGAACCAGATTAACATTATACTTTACTGTATCTTTCACTATTGTATATATTATTTTTGCAATAGGATATGCTTTTTATTTAAAAAAAGTAATTTTATCATTTGTTGATAAACAATTGTTAATGACAAATGAAGGTGTTTTAAAATTTTCAGGTATTAGTGATTTAAAGTCAATAGAAGAGTTAAAGTCTTTTACGTTTTCTATGCCGAATCTAAAAGGTGCTGATAAAGAATTTTATAAATATTTCGATTTTATCATTTATGATAAAAATAAAAATTTAATAAAAAAGATGCGTGATGAAATTGATTACAGTTTTGAAAAAGATCAAGTAAAATTTAATATGGAATATTATAATATAGTAGTTGATAGTAATAATACTATTTTTACCAATATGACAGGTGATACATATTTAATTTTAAGGGCGAAAATAAATCAATTTAAACTGGGTAATGATACTTTATATGTTATGACAATTCTACCAATTAATTATGAAATGCATTATATGATTACTTTTAGAAACAGGTTTTTATCAGGTTTACTTGTAACAATAATTATTTTATTTTTCACCGGTATATTCTTTATCAGTATTATGTTAAGTTCAATAAATAAAATTACTCGTAACATTAATACTATTTCTCCGCATGAACTGGATAAAAGGCTTATAGTAAAAAATAAATCTGATGAAATAGGAACATTAACCATTGCAATAAATGGATTATTTGATAGAATTGAAAGAGCATTAAATCTTGAAAAACAATTTGTATCAGATGTTTCACATGAGTTTAAAACTCCATTAACAGGTTTAAGGTTATCGTTAGAAAGGCTTGTGAATAGCCCGAATCTGAATGATGAAGAAAGTTATCAGTTAGGTTTATCAATAGAATCACTGTATTCAATGGATTTTTTAGTAAAAAAATTATTATATTTGTCAAAATTGGAAGAGGGAAATTATCCTTTTCATCCTGAGAAAGTTAATCTTATTGAAATCCTTGAAAAAGTGTATAATAATCTGATTATTATTGCTGATGATAAGAAAATCAGTTTTAAAATGTCACATGAAATGAATGAAATTCTAATAAATGCAGATGATGAACTTTTATATATTGCATTGTATAATATTGTTGAAAATGCCATAAAATATACTGATCATGGTGCCGTTTTAATATTACTTAATACATATCATAATCGCATTGTAATCTCTGTCGAAGATACAGGAATTGGTATTTTAAATGATAAATTAGATGATATTTTTGAAAAATTTTATAGAATAGATACATCAAGAAGTAAAACTCAAGGGTATGGAATTGGTTTATCTATAAGCAAAAGAATTATTGATTTACATAATGGAAAGATAGTTATAGAAAGCATTCCGAGTCTTAAAACCTGCTTTAATATTGAATTACCTGTAGATGAATCCAATAAATATATTTCACAGTAACCTTTGTTTTTTTCTGGTTTTCGGGTTATAGTTTAGTACATTTAAGCATTTCTTATTTTTTAAGATGGTTAAATATGATATTATTTCAGCGTTTATTTGCTACACAATTTTTTATAATATTTATTTTTTTGATGAGTTCGTGCAACTTTGATAAAGAAAGTAATATTACTGAACCTATCGCCGATTTGTCTGGAGTTGACTTAATGAAATCTCATGTTTTACTTAATGGAGAATGGGAGTTTTACTGGAATAAATTTCTCAATTATGGTGAATTTGAAAAAAATAATTCTTCAGTGACATATATAAATGTTCCGTCCACCTGAAATTCCGGTGGATCTTTCCCGGCTAAAGGCTTTGCAACAAATCGGACTACAATTAGAACAGGTGAAAAATATGAGTTATATGGTTTGAGAGTATATCATGTCGCTACAGCTTTTACTGTATATGTTAATAATAGAAAAATCATTGAAAAATCATTGAAAAAGGAAAACCCGGTACAACTGAAGAATCACACATTGTTCAGCATTATAATGGTAGCCTGGTTTTTTTTGAAGTCGATGAAGAATTTGAAATAATAGTCCATTGTTCAAATTTCAGTATATCTGACGGTGGATCTTGATTCAAATCCAGATTTTTTTAATGAAAAAATGTTCTGGCCTCCTTACAACTCAACAATATCAGAAAATATATTACAGGCAATTTCTGATCGAGCAATGAAGAAAAATATGTGATTTATACTGAGCCTCTTGCAAGAATTTGAGAAAAAAAGAGTATTTTTGCAAGAGGCTCTATTATCTTTTAATTTGCATAAAATCATCAATTTTTTTTAGTTTTTCTTCTATTGAATTAAGTCTCATCTCAATCACTGTGTCATAATCATAATCAAATTCTTCATTATCTATTTGATATGCTAAATCTTCAATTTTTACCCAGTCAATAACAATATCAATTTTATTGGCTTCTGAAGCATACAGTTTAGTTTTTTCCCAATAATGCTGTGCCAGCAAATACCTTGATTTTGCAAGTTCAAAACTTTTTTTAAGATCTTCGGCCCAAGTCATATTGTAAAAGACAACATCCCGTTTATCGAATTCCCATCCCCAGCCCATATACTCTTTGGTTAAGAGGTAATATATATGAAATCGTAAAAGTATTTTGTATTTTACATACTCTTCCCAGGTTTTTGTCACTACAATTGCCTGACTCGGATGAATATTTGGCAGGTTTAGTGAGTTTTCCAGCCAGAAAATATTTTTTTTATTATTTGTCTGATTTGACATTAAGTTTTTTTCATATAGATTATATAATTGTTCAATGAAAATTAATTTTGACGGTTTTGCAGAAACATGAAATATTGAAATTGTTATAAATAGTATGATAAGAAGTATAATTTGTTTCAAATAAAACCCCAGGATAAATAAAATTACATACTTAATTTTCGGTATTTTAAAGATTTGATTTACTAAAATATTTATTTTAACTATTATATATTGAAAATTTTCCAAATTTAATGAAATATTGTGGATTTATATGTATACTATAATCATGAAGATACGATTGATGTGTTTTATTTTTTTATTTACTTTTTCATTTTTTCTTTCATCTGAAGATTTTGAAAATAATTTTCTCGGCGGTTATTTGGATTTTGAAAAATTATTTTTAAATATGAATGGTGATTATGGGGTTACTTTTTTTCCATTTCTTGAAAGATCTTATGGTGGACGGGATTTAGGCCTGAGCGGAGCATTTACCGGTGTTGCCGATGATGTTTCAACCATTGAAGCAAATCCTGCAGGAACGTCAACGTTACAAAATACGGAGTTGTTTTTTTCGCATAGTAAACTGTATGGAGACATAAATTATAATGCCTTAGCATATACAATGAGATTTAACGAATTAGGTTTTGGAATGGCGGTTCGAATGGCATATTTACCTTTTACTCATTATGATATGCTGGGGTTTGAAAGCGGTAGCGGTATAATCTCATATACCATCATTAATTTTAACGGAAGTTATAATTTTCTTAGAACATACGAACGGTTCGGGCTTTCATTAGGGACTAATATTAAATTATATATTTATGGCGTGCCTGATACTATTATTGCTAATCAAAGTAGTGTAAATATTGCATTTGATTTTGGTTTACTAACGCGATTTAATTTTTTAAAGTTTCACAAAACCATACAAAAGAATTTTTCTGTTGGCCTGGTTGTTCAAAATATCGGTCCTTTTACAGAAAATGAACCACCCCCAACTTCAATAAATCTTGGTTTCGGCTATAGACCAATTAAAAAGTTACTTATAACCTCTGACCTTCATTATATGATAAATTATTCTGAGTTTACCTATCAAAACTGGAATTACAGGGCCGGTGTTGAAGTGCACGTTACTGATTATTTTTCATTTTTAGGCGGTGTGAGTATTAAATCAAGTCCTTCTGCATCAATTGGTATCAATCTTGAATTTGATCAATTCAGGTTAACGGCTGTGTATAATCCGGATTTGGTTGACCTGGCTCAATTTTCAATATCCGGTTCAATAAAGTTCGGAGATATGGGAAGAGCGAAGAGACAAAAGAAAATTGATGACCTTTATACAAATGTTTTAGTCTTAATAAACGAATCGATGTACTCAGAAGCCGAGTTAATATTAAATGAGATTTTATCAATGTCACCCAATTATACACCGGCAAAAAGAACTATCAATATGGTTTTAAAGCATACCGAGTTGTATAAACGAATCAGACAGGTTATTGATGAATCTGAACAGATATTTGATTAAAATTTTTCAAGTTTAAATAGTTTGTATATTATTAAATAAAAAAAATATACAGTATAATATAATGTTTTTTTTGGGCTCCGGAAAAAGTTTTTAATATTGATCCTTATCGCATGAAAGAGTTTATCATAAGGTGCTAAGTCTTTTTCACCTACATAGTTAACAAAATCTTCTACGCCGATACAAACACCCCGTTTAAATGAATTTTTGTGTTTTGCAATCCATTTTTCCTGTTTTGGTCTTGTCATACTTACAATAAGAAGCGAAGGAGAAATTTTTTGTATATTGGTAAGAAGTTTTTTTTCAAAATCTTTTTTAAAATGAACATGGTATGAACCCATTAATTTATTGCCGGGAAAGGAGTCTTTTATATTTTTTTCGGCTTTTTGGATCATTTTTTTTCCGCCACCTAATAAATATATTATTTTATGATATTCCTCTAATGAAGAAAGAAGACGTATAGTAAATTTATGTGGTTCAAAAATAGTGCATTTTTTTTTACTGATTAAAGATAAACCATTTTTAATACCTTTTGATGTAGGAATCACTAAACTGCTTGTGTTAATTATATTAAATAATTCTTTATTAAATTTAGCTTTCATTAATAAATAGGTGTCTAAAAAAACAACTTGTGCACAGGTGTCAAGTTCTGAAAGTTGAAGAATCCTTTCATATGCTTCATCTTCTTCAATTATGTCAACATTTAGACCAAGTAATTTGTGTCTAATCATATTTCCCCCATATTATTAACAGAAAGTATAGAGCTTATGTAAATGCAAGCTGTTTCACTTCTCAGGATAGTATCAGATAAATTTATAGGTGTAAAGGATTTATCTTTAAGAGTTTCAATTTCTTTTTTTGTAAAATCACCCTCTGGTCCAATTATTGAATATATTTGTTTTATATGATTTTTTTTTAATATAGTTGAACTAAATAAATCACCATGAATATCTCCAATTATACCTAAAGCGTTATCGGTGTCAATGTGAGGTATTTCATGTATTGTCATTATGTTTTTCAATTCCGGTACTTTTTCGCGTCCGGATTGCATTGATGCTTCTTTTATTATACTATTCCAGCGATTAATTTTATTATCAAAATTATTATTCATTTTTATTATTGTGTTTTCAGTCATAATTGGTATAAAATAATCAATCCCGATCTCTGTGCATTTTTGAAGAATTAATTCAGTTCTGTCATTTTTTAAAAGAGGAAAATATAATATTGTTTCAAACTGTTTTATTCTTTTTTTCCTGGAAATCGACAATACGGTTAAGAACAATTCACTTTTATTGATATCAGAAATGAATGAGTTATATTCCAACCCGTTTTTATCACCGAGTAAAAATTTTTCACCAATTTTTACTCGAAGCGATTTAGTTAGATGATTATAATCATCACCTGTTATACTTATTATTTCATTGATTCCTGATATTATTGTATCGGTAAAAAGCTTTTTCATATTTTTTTCTACTTAATTAAATCATTAATAATGGATAATACTTTTTCTTTCACTTCAGCATAACTACCTTGAACTGAAGCTCCGGCAGCAACTTTATGACCGCCCCCGCCTAATTGCTCGGCAACAGCTGCAACATTATATTCTTCGTCAGATCGTAGACTTACAATGACTTTATTTTCATTTTCGATTATTTTATAGAATATAAAAATTTTTGCGTTTTTAATTGTCATCATTTCTTTAAACAAAAATAATGAACTTACGCTTGAAAGATATCTATTTTTATCCTCATCATTAATCCAGGTCGATACAATCAGTTCATTTTTGGTTGATTCAATTCTATTTAATAATAAACCGAGTAATTTAACATCATTTACAGAGCTATTGCAGAACATATTTTTATATGCAGAACTCGGGTCTGCACCTAATTCTATAAGAAAATATGAAGCAATCAGTGAGAAAAATTTATCAACCCGGATGTGTCTGTAATATCCATTATCTGAAAGAATCCCGTTTAAAAGCCATTGGGTTATTTCTTTATCTGAGAAATCAACATTCATATATGCTAATAAAATAAATACCATTTCACTGGCTGAAACATAATTTTCATTAACAAAATTAATTAATCCATAACCGCTATTAGTATAGTGATGATCAATTACAACGGTTTTAGATAAATCAATTTTTTTATTACTGCTGATTCTGTCAACAGATGAATTATCAACAACAATGATTAAATCAGTGTTTTCCAGAACCTCTGGTATAAATAAATCTTTATAGGAAGAAAGGTTGTTTTCAAATGGGCCATTATTTACGGTATATGCATTGAAACCGAGATTACATAATGCTTTTTGCAATGAAATCTGTGAACCGATGCAATCAATATCCGGATCAGCATGTCCTAAGATGGCAATTTTTTTGCTTTTTTGAATTAAATCTGCAATTTTTATCATATTGGGATCAAAATCTACTATTTTAGCAATCTTTTCTTTTAGATTCATACTGTATCCTTAAACGAGTTAATAAAAATAGTAGAGGCTATTATAAGAACCACTATAGTAAGTAATTATCATTATTGAACAAAAAAGTCTATTAATTAAAATAAATTTTCATTGAATCATAAATAATTAATATTGTATTGCATGCGTAGCTTCATTGTTTTATAATCGAATAATTATGAAAAGTATAAAACCAAGGGATATTTTAATTGATTTTTTTATCATTATTATATTTTTTTCCATATATATTGTTCTACGGTTTCTGGTATCGCCGGTTTTTTTAAAATTTGTAATTTTATTATATATAATTTCAATATCAAACACCGTTTTTTATGTAATCTGGCATACAAGAAAACATTCTGAAAACCATTATTTAACCGGTTTAAGCGTTGGTTTTTTATTTATTGGTATTTCAAATATTGTATATTTAACATCTATTTTAGAATTTAATCGAATAGTAAGTTTTGAATCAGCATTTTTTATACTTAATTTCATTCAATCAACAACTATTTTATTCTTTACAGTAACTGCAGGCAGAAGAAAGAATATTAATTATAGTGGTATGTTTATAAATTATTTGATAACTTTTATTGTATTAATCTATATAACAACTTTTTTTAGTAATAGATGTATGTATTTTTCTGCATATTTATTTATATTAATCTATATAATTGCTATTTTTATTCTGATTCTTAGAAAAGATTCTTTTAATAGAATGTTTATACATTGTAATGTTAAATCTATACTATTAAATATTATTTTTCTGGTAATGTATTGCATAAATATCACAAAAAATGAAACTATATATACTATTAGTTTAGTTGTGTATAGTTTGTCTTTTTATTTTATATACAAAGCGATTATAATAAAATCATTGAGTGAGCCAATCGATTTAATTTATAATAAACTTTTAGAGTCTGAAATTAAGTATAAATCAATTTTTAATAATAGTTTTATAGGCATAGCAGATATTAATTTACATGGAAATTTTATTCTGGTTAATAAGTCATTTCAATCATTTATAGGTTATTCTAATGAAGAATTGATCAATATGAGATTAGATGATATTATTTATGCAGATGATATTTTTATTATCAATGACACGTTACAAAAGATTAGTAATAATACAAATGATAATGTAAATATTGAACTTAAACTTATCAATAAACAAAATGAACCGGTTAATACAGAATTGTATATTTGTGCTAATAGAAATAACGATAACAAAATTGAATCGATTATTATTGTTTTCAATGATGTTACTGAAAAAATAAAACTTGATATTCAGATAAAGAAATTACACATGGCAATTGAACAAGCTGCAAATACTATTGTAATTACAGATTTCGATGGTTTTATTGAGTATGTTAATCCTCAATTTAGTATTCAAACAGGTTATTCATTTACTGAGGCATTAGGAAAGAATCCTAATATTTTAAAGACTGACTTTCATGATTCCTCATATTATAAAACGTTATGGGATACCATTAAATCAGGAAAAAGCTGGAGCGGAACATTTTATAATAAGAAAAAAAATGGTGAACTCTACTGGGAGCTTTGTACCATTAATCCTGTTTTTGATTCATTCGGTACTATAATTAACTTTATCGCTGTTAAAGAAGATATTACAGCATTAAAGAAAATTGAAACTGAATTAAAAGAAAGTAATGCAGCAAAAGATAAGTTTTTTTCAATAATTGCACACGATTTAAAAAATCCGTTTAATGGGATTTTAGGTTTAACAAATGTTATTTTAACTCACAAAGAGTTATCTCAGGAATCAATATATTCTAACATTGAAAAAATTAATCAATCTGCTCAAGTTACGTATGATTTACTGGAAAATCTTTTAGAATGGGCGCGAACTCAAACTCACATGATTTCAATTCATCCGCTTTATCTATCGGTATCAATGTTAATAATAGATGCAATTACCTTTTTCTCAAACCAGATTTCATTTAAGAATATAAGTATTAAATATGATAAAGCCTTAAAGTATGAAATATTTGCTGATTGTGCGATGATGAGTACTGTTATAAGAAATATTCTGGGGAATGCTATTAAATTTACAAATCATGATGGTTTAATACAAATAATAGTAGAAAAAGATGAAAATTATTGTTATATACGCATAGAAGATAATGGTGTCGGGATTAGTTCTGAAAATATTTTAAAACTATTTAAAATTGATACAACATTTTCTACAAATGGTGTGAATGGTGAAAAAGGAACAGGGTTAGGGCTTATCATTGCTTCTGATTTTGTTCGAATGAACAAAGGTTTTATACACGTAGAATCAGAGACTGGTAAGGGAACGGCATTTACGGTACAAATACCAATAAAAGGATTATAAAGTGGATTTATTGCAGGCATTTTTTAATAGAATACAAGGTAAAAAGATTCTTATTCAGGGACTTGGTTTAAACGGTGGCGGGGTAGGTACTGCTTTGTTTTTTCTGAAAAACGGTTTTTCTGTTACCATAACAGACATGAAAACAGTTGCTGAGTTACAATCTTCTGTTGATGAATTAAAAGAATATCACGATAACATTACATTTATTCTCGGAAAACATCAGATATCTGATTTCATTGAGGCTGATATTGTTATAAAAGGACCGGGTGTCAGCCCAAAAAGTGAATTTATTCAAGCTGCGATTAATAATGGGGCAGAAATACTTAGTGACATAGGGATTTTTTGTGAAATATCACCATGTCCGATTTATGCTGTTACGGGAAGTAAAGGTAAATCGACAACAGTTTCGGCGATATATTCAATTTTTAAAAGCCAGACAGATAATTCATTTCTCGGTGGGAATATTACTATTTCACCATTAACATTTTATAATAGATTAGATGATGACAGCCTTGTTATTCTTGAGCTTTCAAGCTGGCAGTTAAGAGATATTGAGAATATTCATTACGCTTTTAAAGGGGCTGTATTTACAAATTTAATGAACGACCATCAGAATTATTATCAATCGATGGATGCTTATTTTTATGATAAAAAAATTATTGCAGCAAACCAGACAAAAAAAAATTTCATGATCATTCCGGCTCATGATACTTTTATAAAAAAGGATACAATCGATTGCGGACAAACGATTGTAGAGATTGAAAAAGATTTGTATTTCAAAGATGGTGACGGTTACATAGAAATTTCAGGAAACGTAATTAAACTTTTTTCTCACGATGTTATTAAAATTAAGGGTGAGCATAACAGATTAAATATTCTATTTGCAGCCGGACTGTCCTATCTAGCCGGGTGCGGTCTGGAAGCAATTGAGAATGGTATATCACAATTTACAGGTGTGCCTTTTCGAATGGAAAAAATAAGAGAATGGAAGGGGGTTACTTTTGTCAATGATACAACAGCGACGATTCCTGAGGCTGCTTGTTTTGCTGTAGAAAGTTATGGTGATAATGTAATCTGGATCGCCGGTGGAAATGATAAAGACCTCGATTTTTCGTGTGTAAAAAAAATCGAATCGATACCTAAAAAAATATATTTATTACCAGGAAATGGTACTGATAAATTAAAAAAGGCTTTAAATAGAAATGATTACCTTGAGTATTCTTCTTTACAGGAAATAATTAATCACATAGCAACTAATTTCACATCCGGAGAAACAGTTTTGTTGTCCCCGGGATGCACCAGTTTTGGTTTATTCCAGAATGAATTTCATCGTGGCCGTGTATTTAATGAACTGGTTAATTCATTATAGGCGCCACTATAAGTGGCTTATTGCAACGATGTATTGATAGACCCAGCTGATCAGTAAGGTGAATACAAGTGATGGTGATAAGTTCATTATTTTGATTTTTTTAATATTTAATAAAACAAATCCCAATCCGATTATTAATATACCACCTGTTCCTGTAAGCTGATTGATTAAAAATGGAGTAAAAAACTTTTCAGATACAAAAGCAAGTATTGTTATACCGCCTTGATATATCGCAAGAGGGATTATTGAAAAAGCCACACCAATTCCAAATGTTGATGCTAAAACAATTGACATAAAACCATCAAGTATTCCTTTTGTAATTAAAATAGTATGATCATTTCGTAAACCTGAATCAATTGAACCTAATATTGCCATTGAACCTATACAATAAATCAATGTTGCAGTGATAAAACCTTCGGTAAAACCGTGGTGAGTATTTGTTGAGAATCGTTTTTTTATTCTATCAGCTACGTTTTCAACTTTTACATCAAGATTAAGTGACTCGCCGAGGAGTCCGCCGATTATTAATGAAAAAACGATAATTATCAGATTCTCAATTTTTAATGCCATTTGAATACCAAGAAAAATTGTAACTAAACCTGTTATCTGAAAAAGAATATCTCTAAAACGATCGGTAAATTTATTTTTTAGTATAATACCGGTAATCGACCCCGCAATTATTAATGCTATATTTATTAAAGTTCCATTGAAAATCATTTAATACCCCTTTGAAAAAAATATACTATCACAATTTCCATCGTATTACTATATTGCTTTCGCATAAATAATGAGTACAATATTTATGCTTTCGCTATACGCAATATAATTGCGTTAGACCCTGGTCGTAACGAGTACGTTACTGCTCGGGCATGCAACCTGAATAGCCTCATGCAAAAATTCGAGATAAAAAAAGGGTACTTTTTTATAAAAAAGAGTATTTTTGCATGAGGCTCTATATCTTTACTATCCACTTTACGATACTATTTGTATGGAAATAAAAGAGATTGTTTCAAATATTATCAAATTTGATAAAATAAATAAAATTAAATACATCTGCAGCTTTTTAGATGTGTTACATCTGGATTATAAAGTTCATACATACAGAAAAAAAATAACCAATATTGAAGTAATAAAAAAAGGTGATGCCGATTGTGATGATATTATTTTTTTAGCTCATTATGATATATCTCAAAAAACAGTTGAAGGTGCGAACGATAATGCTTCATCGGTTGCTGTGTTGTTAAAAATATGTACAGTACTACATACTTTGAGTGCAAAAAGCACTATACGAATTGTGTTTAATGATAATGAAGAGTTACTTGGAGCATTAAATGGTTACGGGTATGACAGGGAGTTTATCTCAAAAATAATTGCTAATGTCGGTTCGTATCAGTATCTTAAAAATTATTATGATATAAAAAAAATCAAACATTGCATCATTCTTGAGTTGTGCGGTATAGGGGATTCTGTTTTTATCGCAGAGAAATCGGGCGGGGCGCCAACAGATGAATTATTAAATGCGAAATTACATACAATCGGTAACACTACTAATATCAATACATTCTCCATTGAAATTCCATCAACTGATATGGTTTCTGTCAATTTTTTTAATGTATCAGGAAGCGTAATAGGTGCAATTCCATATTATCAGGCAAAAAACTATAAGGAATCGCACGATAAAAGAAATCAGCCCGGTGTGTGGAGTAATATTCACTCAACAAGGGATAATTTATTTGCAATAAATCACCGGGCGCTTGATATGTGTTATCGATTTGTTTTAAAGATTATAAATGATTCTTAACCAGTTGGCAGGTACTGTAAAACATCCTGTATTGACAGGTTCCTCATTGAGAACATCATAGTAATTGTTGTTGAAATTGTTTAATTTAATTTCTTTCGGCTTTGAATCACTATTTAATGCTACAATAACTGTTTTGTTGTGTATTGATCGTTGAAAAACAAATGAATTTGAACTTACTGCTAATTCTTTGTAATCACCATTTCTTAATGGTTCAATTTTTTTTCTGATGTCTGCAAACTTTTTGATAGAATGAATAAGATTTTTTTCAGGCGGATTAGCTTTTATTTCATCCAATTGTATAAACGGCCTTAGTTCGGAATCACTATTGTGTGTTCGTTTTCCCGAAATCCCCCATTCACTACCATAGTATATCGATGGTATACCGGGCATTGTAAAAAGCAAACCGTATAATGGGTATAAGTGATCTTTTTTATGTAAGGTGGATGCAATTCGATTAACATCATGGTTATCGGCAAAATTATACAATGACAACCCTTTATAAATACCATTATCGCCAAACTGTCGTTTTAATGAATGAGCAATCTCAAAATAATTGTTATCATTTAAACTTGAATACAAACCCTTATAACATTCATAATTGGTAGTTGAATGAAGTTTCTCATTATTTGCCCATCGTGAATAATCTCCATGCACAACTTCACCGGTAAGGAAAAAGTCATTTTTCATTTCCTTTGTAAATGAAGAAAGTTTTTTTAAGAAGTCATGATTTAATTCATCTGCTGCATCAAGTCTGATTCCATCAATATCAAATTCGGTTATCCATTTTTTAATTGCATTAAAAAGATAGTCAATAACGCTCTGATGCTGTAAATTGAGTTTTACCAGATTATAATTTCCAGCCCAACCGTGATAACTAAACGGGTCATTGTACGGGCTTGAATGTGAAAAATTGATTTCATGAAACCAGTCTTTATACTGCGAATCCCATTTGTGTCTGATAACATCCTGAAATGCAAAGAAATCTCTTCCGGTATGATTAAAAACACCATCTAAAATAACTTTGATACCATTATCATGAAGTTTTCTAATGAGATCCTTAAATATCTGATCGTTTCCCAGCCTGTAATCAATCGTATAGTAATCAACAGTGTCATACCCATGACTTTCAGATTGAAAAACAGGACCTAAATACAATGCTGTAACCCCGAGTTCTACTAAATGCGGAATCCATTGGTAGATTTGTTCGATACTTTTTGAACCGTAATTATTATAGCTGTTTCTCTTTTCAACATTACAGAAACTCATAGGATAGATGTGATAAAAAAATGCGTCATTAAACCAACTCATAGTGTGCTCCTTATATTATGTACATACCGTTCGGTATATTGTTTCCAAAAAAATTATGAGAAAATACCATGCATAAACTGATGAACTATTTTATAAATTAAATCATCATCTATTGATATTTTGCTTCTAAGAATAAGAGTATTATAGGTATTAATCATCCCAAAGAATGATAGTGCCAGATGAATAGATCGCCCCCTCATATTACCATGTTCTTCAACTGCTGATATAAAAATATTTTCAAGTATTTGTATCAACTTTTCAAGATAGGGAGTGATTGCTTTGTATGCCGCGGTTTCTTCTGCTTCAAAACTCATTGATAACATCATCTTATAGAATAACTTATTGTTTGATGCGTAAAACAGCAATGTTTTTGTAAGAATCGTCAGGGTATTGGTTATATCTCTATTATAAAAAGCTGCATTGGAAAGCTGTTTCAGAAAATCATCAAAATACACTTCAAATATACCATTGAGTAAACCTTCTTTACTTTTGTAGTAATAGTACAAGGTTGGTTTACCGACTCCTGAGGCGTCAGCAATTTCCTGTATACCGGTGCCGTTGTAGCCTTTTTGTGAAAATAGTTCGATTGCTTTTTGTAAAATGAGTTCTTTATTATCCATAGTTTATTTATATACCAATCGGTATATAAAGTCAAGTCCCTTTTTTATATTAATTAAAAAAGCAGCCCCGAAAGGACTGCTTTTTTTCCATAGTGTGTAAAACTATTTTATTTTCTATTACCAACTAATTTTACATTATCAATGTAGGCGTAGTCAGCAGTAGCATTTCCATTAAGAACAAAACGAATTTTTAAAATTGAACAAAGTGGAATATTTACAGTATAACTGTACAATGTACCATTTGTTGCAGTATTTAATAATGTTTTTGCTGTAACCCATGTACCATTAGTATTATATTGACATACAACTTTTTCGCCTGTTTCAAGACTTGTTTTAGCCATTTTGAAAGTTAAAACCATATCTTTAAACATTGATGTATTGATATATGTTTCTACAGAACCATTGTAAGAAAGTTTCATTGATGCAAGTCCGTTTTTATATGAACCTGTGTTTTTAACTACTTTTGTTGTTGCCGATCTTTTCCATCCTGCAAGATTAGTTCCTGACTGGTCAAAATCATCATCGAATAATACAAGTGAATATGAGGCTACACCAACTGCCATTAATATCATCATCGTTATAATTTTTTTCATTGAGTTTCTCCTTTTTATTTAATAAATCACGGTAACGCTACAAATTCAACCCAGTTTTCATTGTATCTTGTTTTCGTCATATAACCTTTTTTACCCCAGTGATTTATTGTTATGTTTGGAGTACCGGCCTGGGCACGATCACTTTCCCACCATTCTGTGGATCCTTGTCTCATAAATGCTTTAAACTCAAACCAATCACCTTTGGCACCGGTCATATTTACATCAAATTTCCACCAATGCATACCAAATGTGTTTTCAGGATCCTGTCCATAACCTGATGTAGAATATAATGGTTGTCCTGCAGTTCCCATCGGGCATGTCCAGTCAAGAGCTGATTCAGAACCCCAATCCAATGATGCATCATTAGCTTTAATTGCAGCAGTTGTTACGTTTTTTGTATTGTTGTAAATAATCGGTTCTGACATTGAAGGGAACACAGACGGTACTAAAGCGGCATCGTGTCCACCTTTAACAAAAATGTCCTGACCAACAACTGTTTCTTTAAACATAAAAACTACTGTTCGTATTCCTGTTGGAGGTGGTGTTGTACTTTTTTTCCAGATACAGTAGTCAGTACCTGATTTTATAACTGTCCAGCCTGTACCTGGATTGTATGTCATTCCGGGGCCGATTTTAATAGCAATAGTTCCATCAATAATTGCAGCATATTCATTACTAACTGCTTTTACAATATTAACTACACTTTTCATGTTGATACCATTTGATTTTCTAATAGCAATTAAATCTTTAATATGGGTTTGCATTGCAGTTCCCCAGTCAAAGAAGTGATCCCAGGCAACACATGGCATACCAGGGTGAGTTAATAAGTAAACATAGGCAATTTCTACTTTATCATTTCGTAATTCCCAATGTTGTTGAGTACTTCCTGTATCATGGTTATCAACAAATGTAACTGAATTCTCAGGTTTCCAACCGATATAACCGGCAGGAACACCATACGCATTTTTAAGAATTGATAAATTAGGATAATTGTTATAGTATGTATATTCTTTTTGAACTACACCATTTTCAACACTGTCTTTAAACCATCCCATAGCATTATTAAGTAAATTCTTTGTAGCAAAGTCAAATATTAATGATTTTCCGCCATCATGATTGGTTGCATTAACCCATGCGTCCATAGAATTTTGTGGAGCACCGTCTTCCCACAACTCACCAACTGACAGTTGAGCACCGGTTGCACTGTTATAGTCACCAACATGCCATCCGTGAAAACCTTTTACATAGTCATATCTCCAACCAACAAAGCCGGCTGCTTTTAATCGTGAATTCATCCATGTTTTTATAGTACTTTGTACTGTTGAATTAGTGTGATCAATATCTCTTGCCGCAGCGTAACCTGAACCCGTGTCGGCAGCACCTCGTAATGAAACGCTTGCACCGGGGTTGCCCGCATAAAAATATTCATCATTATTTGTTATACTTGAAGTGTTCCATGTAGGATTTGTGAAATCAGCCCAGTTTGTCATACCGACTCTGTGGTTTACAACGATATCTGCAATTGCTTTTGTAGGAGAAATTGCTGTTATTGTTGCTTTTAATTGTGCTTCAGTTCCATATTTTGAGTCAAGAACATTTAACTGTCTTGGTAAATAACCTTCATTACTTGCAGAATCACTTGGTGGTGGAAACCAGACCCAATCAAAACTTGTTTTGATTGCACCGGCATTATTTGAAATGATCTGATACCATTTAGTACCATTAACACCGTCTGCACTTGACCATCCAAAACCTTGTAGCATAACTTGAGAACCATACCCGTCATAAACACTGCTACCCACAGCTTTATTTGGCCCGTTACCAAGTGAATCAATATCACTTGCCTGTGTAACTTCGTTACTTTCTCCTTCGCTAAAAGTAGATGCAGGAGTACATGATACAAATGCTAAAAACATTATAATACATGCACTTTTAAATAGAATTGACATTTTTTCCATTTTTTACCCCTTTTTTTTTGTTTTGAGTTACTGTTTCCCTTAAATAACCCATTAATAACAATGATAGCATATAAATAAATAAATACAAGAAGAATGTTGTATATTTTGTAATATTTATATATTTTGTAGAATCGGTATTTCAAAAAAGTACTACTAAATAACTTTATGATATAGAGTCAATTACGTTAAAACTATTTAAATATTTTCCGATCAATTATCTATGATCCGGAAGATCGATGAAATACAAACAGTTACTTTGGATCTTTTATTACTGGAGGAAAAAATGTACAATATAATAAATACAAACGGTAAAAACGAAGATTTTAAAAAACTCTGCATTTTGCTTGATGATAATCTCAATGAAATAGTCGGCGGTGAAAAACAGCGTTCACAGTATAATCAATACAATGTTCTCAATGATATTCATGATGTAATTCTCATATATGATGGTAAGTTGCCGATTGCATGCGGAAGTTTTAAGAAGTATGATGATGAGTGTGCAGAATTAAAAAGGATGTTTGTCAGGAAAGAGTATCGGGGAAAAGGTTTATCTAAACAAATACTTTCAGATTTAGAAAAAACGGCCTCAGACCAGGGCTTTTTGTATATGATTCTTGAAAGCGGTGAAATATTAAAGGAAGCAATGACATTGTATCGAAAATCCGGCTATGAAGTTATTGCAAATTATGGTGTGTATAAGAATATGCCGGAGTCAGTTTGTATGAAGAAGAAATTGAGAGGGTGAAGAATTTGTTACATGAAAAAATGCAATAGTAACAGAAATAACACCGGTAACAATAAAAACAGGAATGGAATTTTCTTTCACGCCGATTGCTTTTTTTACTGTCAATAGCGGATTATATATAGGTACAGGATGGAATATTCCCGGATTGGCTTATGGGATGGCAAGGCTTAATTATAATGGTTTTTATAAAGGTCAACCATTAACATTGCTTGAAAATGATGATTTCTAGAGCTTCTTGCAAAAATACTCCTTTTATCTTGATTTTTTGCAAGATCCTCTACTAAATTTAATATAAAAGAGTAAATTGAAACATAATTTTGCAAGAGTCCTTATTTATTTGAATATTGATTTACCCTTTTCTGTAAGCAGAGGGAGATACACCCACGTACTTCCTAAAAATTCTCCCAAAGTGGGAAATATCCTCAAACCCAACATGTTCCATTATTTCTGATACATTTAATGTTGTATCTTTAAGAAGGATTGATGCAATTCTTACTCTCAATTTAATAAGATATGTGATAACAGGTACCCCCGTCACTTTTATAAATTTTTCCCGTAGAGTATTTCTATTGGTATTAAATATCTTTACAAGATCATCAATTGTAATTTTGGTATGATAATTTGAAGCAAGATGCAATATGACATCATATATATTATTATCATAATTTATCATTTCTACATCAATTTTTATTGGATCACGCCTATAATACATCTCGACAATAAAAAAAATCATCTCCAAAAAGTACGATCTTATTCTGCATGGTCTAAAACTCTCATTTACATTATCAACATATTTTAAGGTAGCGTCAGACAACTGCATTAATCTTGTCAAACCTGCAGGACCAGGCGATAGCATTCCACAATACGCATCATCTCTTATAATAAATGGTCTCAAAGAATCGCCATCAAGCATTGTTATTGCCGTTGTTTCATGTAAACCCTGTTTTATATTATCTAAAGTGAGGTTTTCATTAATTATTGACGGATCAAATAATAACGAAGACACATCTAAGTCTTTACTTTTAATAATAGTAATTTTATCATCATCATTAAAACAAAACAGCTCAGGGGATGTAAAAACCGTATCAATTCCATTTATCTTTATAATACCTGATCCTGATTTTATAATAACTATTTTTAGATAATTATTATTAACAATTTCATCAACCGAGTCAGATATAATCATTAATGTTTTATCAAAATATTCAAATTTACTATGCATAACAACAGTATACTAAAGGCTCCTGTAAAAAGCAAGATATTTACGACAGGAGCCCTTTATTACATTAGTGGGTCTTTACAATATCCGCGACAGTGCGTAACATAATATTTTTATTACCAAGCATCTCAAGTGTATCTAAGTGAATTTTCTCTGTACGAGCAGCTACTGCATCATGAACAACACTTAGATTATAACCTTTTTTTTGTCCGGTCAATGATGCTGTCTGCACACACACATTTGTTTGCATTCCACAAACTACCATATCTGTTATCTTTTTACTTTTCAAAAAATCATCCAGATCAGTATCGCTAAAACTGTCAACGACATATTTAGTGATGACTTTTTCATCATCTAAAGGTGTCACATTTTTATGTATTTTTGCCCCGTCACTGTTTTCTGCAAAAAAAGGAACAACAAGCCCTTTATTTATGTGCTTTATATGAACAATAGTATGCCCTTTTTCTCTGTAGAATTGTAATAACTCCTGCGCTTTAACACTTGCTTCTTCACTATTGGCAAGAGCATATTTACCTCCGTTAAAATAATCATTTTGAATGTCAATTACTAATAATGCAGACTTATCCATGTCAATACTCCTCTCAATGACCACTTCTTCTCGATTGTTCTCAATTTCATCACGAAAACTTTCACACCCTGTTAATGCAATAAAAAGAGATGACAATAAAGCCATTTGCAAAAATACTCTTTGTATCTTGAATTTTTGCAAGAGCCTCAATAAATAGATAATTTTCTTCGTCATAACTTAAACTCCTTATATAATTTGTATGACAATTCTTAATCCTGGTTTGGAATATTTTTGAATATTCATTGAACTGTCATGGAGTAAATATAAGGATTTTACTACCTTTTTTGAAGAGTGGATAAGCACTGTTATTCGGCTTATAAGCATTTTTTGATTATACTACTTTCAATAGAGACTGCAAAAAAAACTATATTATTTTTGTTTAAATAATTTAAACACTCTTCTAAAAGTATTTGAAAGTTTAAGAACAATAATTTATTGTATACAAGGCAAAAAGATACGATATAAAGGGTAAAAACTACCTGAAAACCAATTATAAATAGTATGTATGCGATATCGGACTCAGGTATTATTTACTGGGAAATAAAGCCGGTGATATGGGATATATACTCGAGAATATTGTCTACCTTGAACTTATTCGTCGTGATTTTGATGTTTTTGTCGGAAAAACCGGTGATAAAGAAGTCGATTTTGTGGCAATGAAGGCAAATCAGACAGAATACTATCAGGTCCCACTAACCGTAAGAGACGAGAATACACTATTTCGGGAACTATCGGCACTGGATTCAATTGACGATCATTATCCAAAATTTCTGATAACTCTCGATAATGATTTACCTTCTGAAAACAAGGGAATCAGGGTGATTAATGTAATTGATTTTCTGTTAAAGTGATTGCAATAATTCAGTATAAGGCAGAAATAGCGAAAATTATTGCGTGTCTTGAGAAAAAGAATAGAGCACCACCTAAGGTAGAAAAATGTTGAATTAGTATTGTTTTTTCTGTTTTTTGATATTTGGCGGGTGAGAACTGTTTTTTTTGATATGTGAATTACGATTTTAACTGATTTAGAGGTCACTTTTGTTTTATGAGTGGGGTGTATTTTGCTTCATCGGTTTTACTTGAGCGCCGGGAGTTTTTTTGTGTGATTTTCACGTTTTAAAGTGGCTTTCTTGTTGACAGGAATTATAATTTTTTCTATCATTAGTCGATTTGACAGTCCCTGTTTTTTATATTATTACTCTTGACGTTAGCTTGAATTAAACATAAGGTATTATACTATGAAAAATTTTGGATTATACTTATTGACTATCCTGGTAGTGGCAATCCCGTCTCTTGTCTTCGGCATTCTTTATTACAGTAATTTTATACTGGAGCAGGTAGGCAAGCCCATTGTTATCAGCTTGAAATGGGTGACTCCCCTTGTCTGCATTATTTCTCTGGCAGGTGCATTATATCTGAGTAGAGTAAGACAAATCCCCTCAAACATGACGCCTAAGTCCCGGTTAATAGCGTTTTTTCTGCTATGGCTGGTTTTTTGTGTATATTTGACCTGGATTGCAACAGGATATATTGCTGCTGCGTCTACCCTGAAGGTCGATGACTATAAGTCACAAGATGTCACTGTAATAAGTAAAAAGATAAAAAGTGAACCCACCAGAAGCGGTAGTTACAACAGATATTTTGTAACTGTACTTGTGGATGAAAGCCGAACAGAAAAATCTTTTGAAATAGACGATGATACTTATCAAGCATTACAAAAAGACAGCTCTTATCAATTCAATCTGGCGAGAGGCAGACTGGGTTACTATTTCTACAATAAAAAATCCGGATTAATAAAGAAATTAAACTAAGCTACACTCTATCTCTCAAAATCCCTCAAGTCTCCGGCTGGAGCAAATCGGGGAATAAAAGACGCACAGCTAATATTAAAAGCCACCGGTTTAAGGCAGCTTTTATTTGTGACCATTAAACTTTTTATTCATGGCTGTCTTATTTATAGATGACAATAAATAAGCCCCTGCCGTTACGGCAGGGGCTTAGTGTAAATCCAAATAATTTAGCTTATTTTTTCTCGAAAAGCTCGAGGATCTTTTTACCCACGATCTCAATCTGATGTGAGCCTAACTGATTGTCATCACGTCAAAACCGTCTTCTTTAGCTCTTTCCCATGTTGTGTTGACATTTCCGCCCAATTTAGGTGTTTCACCGATGATAACTTTAACGCCGGAATCTTTAATACAAGGGAATCAGGGTGATTAATGTAATTGATTTTCTGTTGTCATAGTATTCACATCCGCAGTTCCATATACTGCGGATTGCCTGCAAACCCGGATCTGGTATAAAACGTTGCAGCCTCCTGATTCGCATTCAGGGTAACTTTGAAGACTGATTGTGTTCCAAAGAAATCCAGTATATCATCAAGTATCAACTTTCCAAGACCTTTACCCCGGTATTTTTCGAGGGTGTGCATATTAAAAATATAACCTTCTTTACCATTGTTTTTAAGATTAATCGGAGGTTTCTCCAGTATTACTCCGATACCAATTGCGATAATTTCAGCATTATCGTCTTCTATAACCGGAATAACCATAGTGTTATCATTTAAAGCTTTTTTAATATAGGTAAAATTAGGTTCATACATTAATTCGGATTCTTTCGGTTTGGAAAAAGCACCTGCATCATTCCATAGTTTTAGTCTGAGATTAACGATTTTATCAATGTCATTTTTTGTGCATCTTCTGATTGAATAAGTCATGAGTATCTCGTTTAAATAAACCTGAATCCATTAATATAATAATAGATTTAGGTAATACAATCAGTAATCCGCCGACGATAATATTCCATGTTACAATTTCACCAAGAAATACTATCCCAAAAAATACAGCACTAACAATTTCAAAATAAGAAAGAATGGAAACAACAGATGTATCAAGTTTTTTTAACCCTGAATAAAAAAATAAAAAACCAATTAAGCCGATTAAAATGCCATAAACTATCCCAATATTAATTTGTCTGAATGTCGGATACGAAGGGACTAAAAAAATGAAAGGTAAAATGATAATCATAGTAATTATATTCTGGTGAAAAATAATCTTCATATTTGATGAGGTTACGGTTACTTTTTTAGTGAGAATCATCATAAAGGCAAATAGGATTGCTGATAACACTGCACATATCATACCGGGAAAGTCCTTATTATTGAATGAAAATGATTTATTCAAAAATACAAGTATCATACCGGTAAAGGCAACCGGTAACATCAATAACAGGTATTTATTAACTTTTTCTTTTAGAAATAGTGCACTCATAATAACAGCCCAGACGGGGTAGGTGTAAAACAAAATGACGGTGTTCCCGATTCCGGTTAAAGAGAAGGCTGCAAAGTATAAAAAAAGTCTCACTGTATTCATGATTGATGTTGTGGTTAATATTGTATTGAATACAAATGCTTCTTTCTCACGTTTAATAAGGAAATAGGCTAATAATGCTATTGCCGGCGAAGAAACTCTGAAAAATGTAACGAAAAGAGGATGAATATTGAGTAATTTGACAAAAACTCCGGTTAAACCCCATATTGCAGCAGCAAATATTACTTCTAAATATGCCATGTAAATCCTTGTGTGTTTTATATAGCACTAACGCTGATAAATTACTTCACCATAACATAAAATAGATTCAAGAAACCCGCTTTTATCATCATCATCGAATAATAGAACGGGTTCAATATTTTCATCCACTTTGTTCAGAAAAGAAAAAATAACTTAAACAAAATCATACTAATCATTAACAATTCTGTCAATATTTTAAAAGTAAATAATATTGATTTTCGGCTATTCATCCATTAACAAACACAACTTGATACATTGCTCATTGCCACTATAAACCTTATTTTGTAATTACTAATAGTTGCATTAAGAAGTGTAAAATGGTAGTTTAACTATATGAAAAAAAGCATAATTTTTATTATTCTGATGATAACTGGAAATCTTGGAGCACTGACATTAAATAATTTTGGCTTTTTCTCTCAAATGATGTATCACGAGCAGGCAGATATTGTTCTCTACCGTACTGTTGTGTCACCCGGTTTTTCTTTTATATATACTAACGAGCATAGAAATGGTAAAATCTCTTTTTTTAATGAAGTAAGTTCCACATCATCGGTAACACCTTTTGTATTTCGCAACAGGAAATTAGTTGATGAAACTCCAAATATGTCTTTTGAACACACATCAGAATATTCATTACGGATTTATTTACCTGAGAGATTTCGTTTTCGCTATATAACCGGTTTCGGGGCTGGTGTAATAATGAAAACCGATATTTTTCCTGCAGGAATAAATTTATATTTTACTATTTTGAGAGTAATTCCCCATGTATTTTTGTCACAGGGACTTAGTATACAACCGGTAAAACGATGTAATATAGTAATCACAAATAGTTCTGGTGGTGGTTACGGCATTATGCAACAGTTTAATGAATTAAAATATACTGCAAATCAACCGGTTTATATGGTAAATAACTCACTTAATATTAGTTGTAATTATAAGCTTACAAGGAGTCTCTCAATTGAGGCCGGGTACCGTAATGATTTTAGAGTAGTATTAGCAGTTGGTGATTTCATACCGGATGTATTTTTTAATAACAGTATTCGCGTAGGAGTTGTATATGCGCTTTATTAGTATTTCAGTTATCATTTTTGTTTTCATCGGTTGTGCAACAATGTTTTATAATACAGAACAATATGAAGAGTATGATACTTCAAAAATTCGCTACTATTATAAGAAGGATTCACTGGTTGAAAATGATATAAAAGAAATATCTGATGCGGTAGAGAATTATATTAAAATTGCAGAAGTAGAAATGAGTACAATATTTAATTTAAAAACAACAGCATGGTTATTTGATACGGTTTCTGATACTGAATATGCCGGAATTTTCAAAGATCAGATAAGTGAAGGGAGTGTTGAGTTGACACATGGTATGCAGATAATATATGAATATCCGCTTGATATTACTGCTTTGGTTATTCTGCATGAATACATTCATAGCGTTCAAAGACATCAATATCGATTGACCGTACCCGGTATTTGTGAAGGACATGCAACATTATATGAAGAAATATCAAGTTCTGTACAGCAAGACAATCCAATAAACTATAGGTATTTATTTTCATTTTATATTCAATCAGCTATAAGGGATGGTATAGCACCTAAGCCATCAGAACTTTTTGAACTAACGTCGATTGAATTTCAGAATATTGATTTTGATTCATTATCCCGCGACCCGGGTATTAATTATCAGATTTGTGCATCATTCATAGGGTATTTACTATTCAGTTACGGACAGGATGCGGTGAATGACTGGATAGAAGATTGTTCTATTGATAATTGGAAAGGTAAATTTCAAAAGGCTTTTGGGTTAAGCATCAATACTGCCGAAAATGACTGGCTTGTGTTCATGCAGAATTAGTTGTTGTGTGTTTATATCTTTTTCCCATTTATATGAGAATGAGATTTTCGTTGTGTTTTTTCATGTGATAATAAGCTCTATTCTATTCATTTCTGGATCAAAAACACAACTTTCATAATATCCGTCACCCGTTACTCTCGGGTAACCGGCTATTTCATACCCGTCATCTTCAAGGCGTTTAGTCAGTTCGTCAACTGCTTCCCGGCTTTCAAGTTGTAAAGCAAAATGTATCAGTCCGGTATATTGCTTGTGAGGATCATTGATATTCTGTTGTATGGAATGCATCTGCATTATTTCCAACCTTGCACCGCTTGTGAATGTGAGGAAGTATGATTCAAACCTGTTCTTTGTATTTATATACTTTTCACCGGCTGTACAGTTGAAATAGTGTATATAGAAGTTTTTCATTTTTTCCAGGTCATTAACCCATAGAGCGATATGTTCAATTTTCATAGTATTCTCCTGTTTTCTTCAATATGAATATCATATCAACGGTCACTGAACCGTCTGATTCCGGATATTCCTGCCGGATATAATGCTCTACATTCAGGTTGTTATCTTTAAACACATCCAAAAGAAAATCTTCATTATAATAGTTAAAAAACATTTCATGATCGCGACAGAAACTGGTCGTTTCAAATCTGTTTCCATCACCTTCCATTGTGCTGACATATAGTATTCCACCATTTTTGAGGAAACCGGAAGTTTTTTTTATAAAATCAGCTGCTTCTTCATTATACAAATACGGCAGGCAGAAAGCGGCAATTATCATATCAAACTGATTGTTTTCAAAGTTTATTTTTCTGATATCCTGACATTCAAATTCAGCGCCGGGTACATTTTTTCGGGCGAGTTTTATCATTTCTTCTGATAAGTCAATGCCGGTTATCTTCAGAGTAGTTTCTTTTTCGAGAAGATATTTTGTAACATTACCGGGACCGCATCCCGGATCGAGAATTGTAAAGTCGGGTTGTAAGTAGCCTGACAGGATTTCAAATGAATTTTTATAAAGTTTTAAGTCCATGAATTTAGTTTGAAAGTTATGAGCGGATGCGTTATATGCTTTTATTGTTTTTTCTGTTTTATCCATGAGTTGTTTTATATTATAAAATGATAATTATGGCAAGAGGGAACGTTATGATTGTATATGGTTGAAGGACTCCACAAATTGTATTGGAGTCCTTCTTTTGTTTACTTTGAAAACTAACTCAATCACGAACTGATTTACTAAACAGCCATGTAATAAAATCGCTATTCCAGCTTATAAAATATGAGTGTCCCCAATCAGGGTTAACGGATAAACGATAGATGGACTCATCCTTTATCGTATAATCATGCAATACAGACTGGATTGTTTCAGGCATTCCATTAGGATCAGGGTTTGTAAGCGTTTTTGTTGTAATATTTTCAGTCCCGCCCGGTATCATGGATTTCTGCTTATTATATGTGTGTTGCATCAATTCATTATTTCCCATCGAGCCACCAATACCCATTGTGTCATTTTCCCCGACATCAATCCAGACCGCACTTTTGTATATATCATCAAATTCAGCGTTATCAAGCATCTGATTAGTCGGTGAATATCCGGCACCCCTGCAGATTGCTACAAACGGCATTCCTGTCTGGTTGTATCATTCCTGAGCGATATACCATGTACCGGCGCCACCCATTGAAAAACCTGTGATGTAAATTCTCGTAATGTCAATATTGAACCGGTTGATAAGATCTTTGATTGTAGCCATTATCATTTGTTTTGAAGCAGGTGAGTTCCATTCTCCTCCGTCACGAGCAAGTGGTCCGCCGGTATAAGCTGAGTAAGGCGGCGGGCAGATGGGTAGATAATAGAAGCTCTCAGGTATATCATTTCCATTTAGAAATGCATATGAACTCCCGTCTCTTAAATATGCAAAATGAGATTCGTCAGTAATTTCAGTTGCTTCTTCCGAGTTTGGAAATCCCGAAGCATGAAGATTGATAACAAGAGGATATTTTTTGCTTTTATCTGCATTATATACTACCGGTGCATCAAAATGAAATCTGTGCGTTTGAGTGCTCGTTGTTCCATTAGCATTGATCTCCATAGGAATCTGATAGTATTTAGTATTAGTCGGTGCATCTTCTGTGTACACAGGTTTGATACGGAGAACCGACACTGCATAGTTTTTAGCTGAACCATCTTCAGCAGTTACTGTGTAGACAACCGGGTTTGTAAAGTTATTCACGGTTACACCTGAGGTTTGTAGTGTCGAACCGACAGAAACTGATTCACCGTTAGTGGTAAATGTGGCTACCAGATTTGTGACATTTGTGCCTTAAGGCAGGGTGATGTCGATTGCAGTTTCTGTGATAGTAGCGGCTGTGCCGTTTAGTGAGAATGAAAGCATCTCATTTGTGGTCATGGCTTTTTCTCTGAAATTTTCCGGTTCTATAAATTTTGTTGTACAGCTTATAGAAATCATCATAATGAATAAAATAGATACTTTTTGAAACATTGATTAACCTTCCTTTTTTACTTTAAAATAATAAAATATGATAATATATATATCTTACGAAAAGTGAGAAACACACGTTTTTTTATTTGTACAATATACTAAGAGGTTAATTCTATGACAGAGTTTCAAAAAATGATCAGTGGTGAGTTGTATAACTCATTAGACAGCGTTCTTGTAACTATGAGGAAAAAAGCGAGACTTCTTTTCGAAAAATACAACAAGTCCTCTATAGCAAATCCCGGGAAAAGGTATACAATTTTAAAGAAACTGTTTGGTACATCAGGGAAGAATATATATGTTGAACCGCCATTTTATTGTGATTACGGTTCAAATATACATATTGGAAATAATTTTTACGCAAATTTTAACTGCGTGATTCTGGATGTTGCCGAAGTAATAATCGGTGATAATTGTTTTATAGCACCACAAGTCGGGATTTATACTGCTACACATCCGGTTGATCCTGTAACCCGATGCTCGGGTGCAGAATACGGGAAGAAAATTATCATAGGTAACAATTGCTGGATAGGAGGTCATGCAACTATAAATCCGGGAGTTGTTCTTGGTAATAATGTTGTAGTGGCTTCAGGCTCGGTGGTTACAAAAAGTTTTCCTGATAATGTAGTAATCGCCGGTGTGCCGGCAAAGATTATCCGGTATATAAAATGAGGCTTTTTCAATAAATTCAAATACCATTTTTTTATGCGTCATACTATTGACTTTTCAAAAAACTTAATATATACTTGACATATCAATTATATGTCAAGTAAGTGAGGTAATATGGAACTGCACAATAAAGCGGTAGATCAGTATATGAATCTATCCCGGATTTTTACCGAAAATAATAGAAAATTCTCAAGCGGTCTTGATGGTATGGGGGTGAGTGAATATTTTATCGTATATCACCTGTATAACGCACCTCAGAAGAAAATGAGACGTATCGATCTGGCCGACAAAATAGGACTGACCGCTTCGGGGGTCACACGGATATTAGCCCCGATGGAGAAAATCGGTCTGGTTAGTCGCGAGAAAACAGAACATGACGCAAGGGTTAGTTTTGTAACACTCACAAGCTCAGGTGAAAGAAACTGTATTGAGGCATTTGAAAGAATAACGCGACTTGCAGAGGCTGTGTTTCCAGGGGATAGGTAGATGCCCGTTTCACTGGAGGGCACGGAGTTTTTCTGAAAAGTTTCTCAGAAGAGGTGTTCTGAAGGTAATGTCACCTAAAAGCAACATTACCGGCTTCACGATTATCTTAAGGATACTGTAAATACTTCAGACTGTTTGACTTCATCGGTAGAATAGTCACTGTATTCCCCAGGCTGTCCAGCGCTCTGAACTGGCTTGTCACATGCAAAAGCTGCGCATATTTTTGTGCAGGTACCGTAAAATTATATGTTTTTGTTTCCACAAATGAATATGTCGTTGCAGTTTGTTGTTGCCAGCCAAGTTTAGCACTCAGTTTAACAGACCATTTTCCACCTGAACCCAAGAATGAAGCACCACCTTCTGCGGTGACTTCCATACCTATTTCCTGGCTGAATGTATCAGTTTCTGTTTTACTGAAACCGACTTCTGTACTATAATTAATTGAGGCATCGGCTGTACCCTGACGATTATCAAGTGTTTGAGCATCTGAGTAAACCTCTTCCCGCTGGATGTAATAGAATGGTGAGTTGTCGACTTTCCATTCAAGAGTTCTATTAGAATCAGTAATGAGTGTAAATGGAACACGCACTGAGGAAAAGAATTTCGGATATGTACTTGAATATGGTTTATAGCCGGTTAATTTCGGTTCAATGCCGGCAGTATCAACTTCTTCGGTAACCGGGATACTTATTAGAAATACATTTTTAATCGTACTGCTTATCGTTTCAGAGTCACCGGATGAAGATGCTATGACTGTACCGGGATCTAAAAACATATATCCTTCAGATAAAGAATAATTATCAGGCTCTGCAAGGTCCCATACAGTAAGGTTCATACTTGCACCGGTTCCGGAATCATCATAGATCCAGTCACCGGCTTTTGCAGGTACCGTATATTCCTTTTTTACACAACGGATCACATCAGTTGATGGTTTTTCGTGACCCGATTGAACAATAACCCCCATTGCAACATATCCATCAGGAGCAATAGGCAGCCAGACAGAACCGTCTTTGTCTGCACCTGAACCGCTGTCATTGTATATAAGTTCATAATCAGTTGGTTTTGCAAGAAGATCTTTGCCATACAGGTCTTTAACAAGCACAACTGCATGAGTTTTATTAGCATTAATGTAATTTCCCCGGATATAAGAACCCACCGGATACCATCCGTTTGCCGCATCGTATTGCGGATGCCACCATACAGTGTTATAATCCCCGCCACTACCACCGTCATCCCATTTATTATCAAACTTGTATGTAAATTGTATTAATAATCCATTACCTATGTCCATAGTAAGCGGTTCATACACATGAACATTGAGAACACTTGTAGCCCCGGAACCTGATGTTATACTGATAATAGCCTTACCGACAGATGTTCCCTCTACTGATATACCCGTAGAGGTGATTGTTACTTTTGCCTTATCATTATCAGCCGCAGCAGTATACGTATCTGCAGAACCATCCGGTTTTATGGCAGTAACAAAGAGTGATTTTGTTTCACCCGGTTTTACGGATACAGTTTTCTTTTCGATAAAAACAGATTTGTTATCACTCGATGAAACTTCTGTGGATGGATTAAGATCGCATTGTGTAAGAATAAATAATGAACAAAATAGAAACATGACATTAATTAGTTTTTTCATAAAGTCTCCTCATAATCTGTTGTATATATAATATGATTCGCCAATATCACAGGTGCAATAGTAATTGAGAGTAAAAAAACAAGAATAATATGTCAATTAAAATAGCAAATATAATTTGCTTTCATTGAGCCTCTCAATAAAACATTATCAATGTTAATCAATTCATCTATATTTAGATGAAAATATCTGAAACATAAATGTTCTTTTGAATACAGAGATAGCGAACGAGAAAGTTAACAAAGTTTATAATCAATTCTACCGTAAAGACCAATAAATGATTTATGAGTTTTTAACTCTTCAAGTTTTTTTAAATCACAAATAATAATATGTTTTTTTTCAATTGAAATTAAATTTTGTTTTTTTAATAAATTCATTGTACGAGTTACAGTTTCTCTTGATAGAGATAATATTTCTGCAATTTCCTCATGAGTATGTGTTTTTGTTATATAAATAGTAGTTCCCCGATTAATCCCATAAGACTGACTAAGCCAGTATACAAATACAATCAGTTTTGTATCAGGTTTATAAATTACCATTTCATCCTGACACTCTGCCAATACACCGGTTGTAGTACGTAAACAATCAATCATAAAACTATTTATCGTTGAAAGATTTTCAAAAAAATCATTTTTTTTAATCCTACCAACTATTACTTGTTCATAAGCTGTAGCTGTAACATTATGTCTTTTTAAAAATAACTCCTGGATTCCAAATGTATCACCCGGAGATAAAATCGCGAAAGTTCTAGAAAGATCTGTATCAGTTGTTTTAGTAATTTCAACTTTACCATTTAATAAAAGATAAAAGTATTTTACTTCATCATTTTCAAAATATATTGTTGAACCTTGAGAGTATCTAATTACTTCTGCATAATTTATAATTTTTTCTAAATCATTTTTTTTACACATAGTAAAATATAGATTTTCATAAGAAATAATAAAATTATCAAAAAGTAATTTGTTATCATTAACGTGGTTGTTTTGAATCATTTTGTATTATAATATTTTTATTTTTTCTTGTGAATAAAAATGTAGTCAAAATGTGAATAGAATCACAGACTAAATTTTAATTAAAGATTAATATGAACATCATATTTTGGAATTAAAAATTATAAATAGAGGTTTACTATGGAAAATGTAACAAAAAAATTTCAATTCGGGGAGTTTTTCTTTTTTACATTCCCGATTACTTTACAAATGTTATTACGAAACATTGTTGGTATAACTGATAATTTCATGGTTGGATCTTTAGGTCCAAAGTATATGGCCGGATTAAAAATTGCAAATAGTTACTTTTTTTTCTTTTTAATTCTTTTGTGGGCTTTCTCAAATGCCGGAGGTATTATTTCATCGCAATTATGGGGAAAAAAAGATCATGATGGATTTAATAAATCCTGCGGTGCTACCATATCAGTTTCAATGATTGCAGGTATAATTCTTTCACTAATAATTTTTTTTGCAAGTTCATTATTGGCAAGAATAATGATTGATGATGAAGAGGTTGTTAAATATGTAGCTGATTATTTGAGAATTATATCAGTTTCATTTATTTTTACATCTTTTAATATAGCAATTGCTACTGTTTTCAGTTCTTCTGGTGATACTAAAACACCATTTATACAGCAGGCTGTGACTACTATTCTTAATTTTATATTAAATTATCTACTTATATTCGGCGCTTTTGGATTTCCAAGATTAACTGTAGTTGGTGCAGCAATATCTACTCTAATCTCTGTTAGCACAGGAAGTATTGTTTTAGTATTCCTTGCTATTTCTAAAGGGAAAATGCCAAGTTTAATCTATTTAATTAAACCTGAAATAAAGGTTATTAAAGAAATGCTTCATCTTGGACTGCCTATGCTTGGAGATATGTTTTTCTGGCAATTTGCCATGATGGTTTATTTAAAATTTATTGGAATGGCTGGAGCTGATGCTGTTGCAATTTATGGGGTTGTCGGGATTTTCATTTCCGTTTTATATCTTTCTATAAGCGGATTTGTTTCAGGGACAGGAATAATAGTTGGTCAATTAATTGGTGGTGGTTTAAAAGGCAAAGCATATAAATTCTCAAAAAGCGCTTTGTTTTATTCTATACTAATTTCACTAATTCCAAGTATTCTACTTATTTTATTTTCTGGAATTATAAAAATTGAGCCATACTATATAACTATAAAATCAGTAACTATTAATGTTAGTAAAATATTGGATATTCCATCATGGTTTAGGCTATCAGGAGTTATCGGAGATTCAGCCACAATATGTCTCATAATACTTGCATTTAGACAGGCATTTACAACAATTAGCGGTATGGTTGGTTCAACAATAAGAGCAGGAAAAGATGCGTTATTTGTATTGTATATTTCTTTATTCGGGTTTTTCCTGGTTGGACTTCCATTAACAACAATTGCAGGACCGGTGTTTAATCTTGGGATTGTGGGTATTTTTATTGCGATTTCGATTGAAGATATTGCAAAGGCAATAACATTTTTAATCAGATTCAGAAGTAAATCCTGGTTATTTAAATCAGATATAAAAGCTATAACAGAGTAAAAAATGGAGTTAAATATGAATAATAAAAAAAAGAAACTAAATGTTGTGTATGTTTTTCATGCAAATCAATGTTTAAATAACGTAATTCTCTGGGCGGATAAAGTTTGTTATGACAATTTTTTTAAAATGGTAAGAAAACATCCAAAGATTAAACTTGTAATTCATGTGTCTGGTACATTACTGCAAGGGATGAGATATTTTTTTGGTGACAGGATAGAAACTATTAAACAAGGTGTAGAAGATGGGCAATTTGAGATCTTAGGAAGTACTTATTCTCAGAGTATTTTATATTCCTGTAATAATTATGATAATGACAATCAAATTAAACTTCATAAAGAGGTTATTAATGAATATTTTGGCTTTACACCAAAAGGGTTCTGGAATCCTGAAAGATGCTGGAGTCAGGATTATGTAAGTCTCATAAGTCAAAATGGATACGGTCATACACTGATAGAAGAGAAGTTTCTAAAAGCTGCAGGTGTTAAAACTCATGCTAATCTTGTTAGAACAACAGAACATAATGGTCAAAAACTAACGTTATTTACAGATGATTTAAAACATTATGACTTAATGGGTGATGTCATTGATAAAAGAGAATATGAGAAGTTAATTAAGTATTACAAAGAAGTGTATGATAATATGACAGATGATGAAGAGTTTCTTGTCTCTTATGCTAATGATATGGAAGCTGTAGGAATGTGGCAGGTAAGTAACAATGAGTCTGCAGAAAGTGCTTTACAAAATCTTGATGATCTTTTTTCTCTTTTAGAAAAAGAAGAATGGTTAAAATTAACTACATTTGAAGAATATCTTACAGATCATTCTCCAACAGAACATATAAAAAATATTCCTGATGGTCAGGCGACCTGGATGGTTGACTCTTCTCAAACACAGGGTTTTAATGACTGGTTTGATTTTAATAAAAATTATGAAGGAATTGTTCACTATAGAAAACTCTATGATAAATTATCAAAAGAGATAAAAACTGTAGAAAATAAAGCTCTGAAATCAAATAATATAGCAGCGGCAAAGTTATTAAAATGTGCAAAAAATATGTATGCTATTTATCAATATGAATTTGGCTGTGCATTTGGAAGTTCCGGTACAGAAGAAACAATTTATCCGGTATGTAATAAAGGGGTTGTAAGTTGGGAAGCAGCAAGACAAACCAGTTTTATGTTACATGCAGCTTCTAAGTCTTTTAAATATAAAGATGAAATTTATGATAAAGATATCGATAATGATGGAGTTGTAGAGACAATCGTAATTTCAGCTAATATCATGTATATAATTACTCCTATTGGTGGAAAAATACTATTTTGTTTTGATTTAAATAAAGGAGTTGAAATTATTGGAAACGGCTTTTTTGATGAATGGCAAAGAAAGTGGGAAAGTAATTCTAATTACTCATATAGTTATAATTTTTCTAATTTTATTGAATCAGTTGATGAAATGATACGATTTAAAAGAAAAGGGTTTGAGGATTTTATTAAAGTAAACCGTTTTTATATAGGTGATGATACAAAGGTAGAAAGATTAAAAGAGCGTGTAGATTGGAAAATAATTCCCTGTTTTGCTAATACTAAATTAAATAAAAAGAAAAAAGGTAACAAAATAGAGTTTAATTACGAGTATGACGATTTATTTATTACAAAAACATATTCCTTTATAAATGGTAATTGTGAAGTTGAATATAGTTTTGATGAAAGAGGAAGAAAAGCCCGAAGAATTATACTTAATATGTCCCAAAATTTTGCTCTTGATTCAATTGAAGCACTAATGCATGGAAAAGAGATATTTGAAAACAAACTTGATAAACAAACAGCTTATGCTTCAAATACGTTTTCCAAAATAAATGCAAAAATTAGTTTAATTACAGAATTATCTGAAGATGATGATTTTGCATTAAAAGAAGATGATCTGATTCTTGGCAGCAGATTTGTTTTTGATATAAAATTCAGACTTAACAAATTGGATAAAAAAAAGTTAAAATTTTTAATGGAAGTTTTATCCCCGCTTCCTTAGAGTATAATGAAATAATTCAATCTGTTTCATCGACAGCTGATTATCTGATTGCAGGTACAAATACAAATACAGGTACTGTATATGTGATCCAGCCCTTGAGATGATGTTTTGTTGCGGGGTGAATGATTATTGAGCAGGATTCAGAAAGTTCTATTAACTTGAAAGAAAATGCCTCTTTTGAAATACTTGAATCTGTCGCTATACCTCATTAAAAGTCTATAAAATCAATTGACTTCTATATTGACATATAATGATAAGAACCTATGAATTGTTCTGGTCAAGCCTTATTTTACCTCAATTTCATTAAAACGGTTTCCTTGTTATCAGCAAAAACAAATTCGTCAAGAGCATCGTCAAGTTTAGCTGTATCATCACATGTATTGATAAGCTCAACATCTTTGTGTGATAACTGAAATTTTTTATTCATTTGGCGATATAATGTTGATTTTTTTTCTTCGATTTTACCCTCGATTTTACCTTCGACTTTACCTTCTTGTCTTAACTTCATTGCTATTGTCATAATGTTCACCTCTTTTGATGTTATTTTGGTTGTTTCATTTATTATTATATCTTTTGATTCTTCTGGCATATTGCAAAATAGATATATTAATAAAGCTTCTAAGAATTTTAGTCCTGTTTCTGTATTAAAGTATAGTTGACCTATTTCTAAATACTTTCTGATATTAGAATCAATTATTTTTTTATTATGAATATTTTTCATTATCGATGCTAATATTTTATTTTCTATTGTTCCGAAGAGTCTCTTTTTTATTTCATCATCAGTATAAGTTGACAGGTCAATTAATTCATACTGAAATGACGGTATATATTTAAAAAGGTCTTTATCTAAATTATTAAAGTATTGTTCTATATCAATATATTCCCATTTTTTTTTGCCATGGTAGAATATAATCGGTATCACCGGCTCTAATGGTACTTTATTCTTATTATTTTGCTCCCATATCTTTAGAAAATACCGAAGTAACTGCAAATGCGGATATTTAACAAAATAACTTTTATGCTCAAATAAAAATGATATTTTAATTTTAGTGTTTGAAAAACTACAGCTGTAAACAAGATCAGAAAAGTATTGCTTAAGTTTTTTGTCAGTAAAACTTGCATTCTCTAAAGTAAGGCTTTCAGTATCAATTTTATTGAATATATTTAACGGCAATACCGCTTTTAGCAGGTCTAAAGCGTTTTCTTTTTTACTGAAGTTTTCTTTAAATAATAAATCATGTGTATTATTCATAATTGGTAATATAATAAAAAAAATGTTTGAAAGCAAGTTGTTCTGTTTAGAAATTATGGTAAAATATTCAAACGGAGAACAATTTATGGAAGAAATCACAATAATCGATACAGACTACACTAATATCACAAACTACGGAATCTGCGGATATAAAGACCTGAAGCGGGAAGGGTACCCTGAAAAAATTTCCTGGATGGAAAAAATGAAAACTCACGGACTGGTTATAAAAACAGTGATGGCAGAAAAGTATCTCTTTGAATGTGTTCACAAGAAGTGACTTCCCGAACCGTCTCGGCCGGGAGAGGAAAAATGCTTTACAGCTTTGGATGATATTACTGACATGTTCTGTTGTTATTAACATACACGCAATTATCAGCAATAATTCCTGACGGTTTAAATGTAACTATTTCACAGTCTCATATCCTGTTTTTAGGGTAGCATTAATACGGTATATATTCAACCCCATGAAATTACATAAGAATCCTGATATGATTAAAAAAATCTTGATTAATTATAATAATGGTGTATACTTTTATCTAAAGTAAAACCTAAAGAATTATAAAGTAAATAAAAGCAGAGCAGAACTGGTCGAACATTTTACATTTTACATTTTACATTTTACATTTTACATTTTCAGGCTATACTTTTCGTAAAAAAAATATTTGGAGAAAAAAATGAAAAAAATGTATTTACAACTGTTACTTGTATTATTTCTTGTAGCAGGTATGTCCTGTAACCTGCTTGATGATGCAGGGGTGAATTCAGGCGCTACATTGCCTTCTTACGCAGTAACATTTGACAGCCAGGGTGCCGAATCTATGGCAAACCCCACAGTAAAAATGGTAAAGCGTCCGGCACTGACTGTTGTAACACTTCCTGTAGCGCCGGTAAAAGCAGGGTACTCATTTGATGGCTGGTTTACAGAAGTAAACGGTGCAGGCAGTGAGTTTACCGCTACTACGGCGGTTGAAGCGGATATCACTGTGTATGCTAAATGGGTAATTGATACAGTCGTGTTTACAGTGACATTCTATACAGACGGCGGAAGTTCTGTTGATAATCAGACCGTTGAAGAAGGCGCTCTGGTAACTGCGCCATTACCTCCTTCAAAAACAGGTTTTGCATTTTCAGGCTGGTACAAGGATGCTTCATTTGCAACGCTCTGGGATTTTACTGCTGATACAGTAACTGCCGACACAACGATCTATGCGAAATGGGTTGCAGGAACACCGAAAACTATATCATTTGATAAAAATAGTGCCGATGCAACTGGAACGATGACTGCGTTAAGCGGGACAGAAGGTGTAACAGTGACATTGCCTGTGTGCACATTCACACGAACCGGGTATACATTCAAGGGCTGGGCACTCACTGCGGGCGGCGATATTGCGTTTACTGACAAGGCTTCGGTTGTAATCAGTGCGGCAGATATCACGCTCTATGCACTCTGGGCTGATAATTCAGTACTGTATGTAATCAGTTTTAATAAAAATGATTTGGATGCGACAGGTACTGCATTAACCCCCTAAAGTCAAGACTTTTTTTATAAAAAAATCCGGACATTATGCTATATTTTCTTCTTTAAAATCAGCTGGATTTTCATATTTCAAGCTCTGATGTATCCTTTTCTCATTATAGAA
>Ga0209318_1000401_pt1 | contig 43234 bp, 48 predicted proteins | sample RifGroE1_FD_183999 | JGI IMG/M metagenome (GOLD analysis project Ga0209318, IMG submission 183999) | Groundwater microbial communities from Rifle, Colorado, USA - Groundwater E1 (SPAdes) (version 2) | ecosystem: Environmental > Aquatic > Deep subsurface > Groundwater | place: Rifle, Colorado... | reverse complement strand
AAAGCTTGAAGAGATGCAGAAAGACCCTTTCTACTCCGAGAGCATGGCCGAGTACATTGAGCAGTATGTCACCCTAATTGGTGAGAGATTCATGGAAGCAAAGAAGAGCTGCCCGGATGCTCTCATCCTCATGGAACAGAAACTGGATTTCTCTGACTGGGTTCCAGACGGCTTTGGTACCGGTGACGTTATCATCATAGCTGATGGAGTACTGGAGGTCATTGATCTGAAATATGGCCAGGGTGTTCCAGTATCAGCTGTACTTAATACACAAATGATGCTGTATGCTCTGGGAGCTATAAATCAGTATGGGGCTCTCTATGACTTCGATTGCATTCGTATGACCATCGTACAACCAAGGCTTGACAGTATATCCTCTGATGATGCTTCAGTAGATGGGATACTAAAGTGGGGAGAAGGGGTAGTTAAGCCCCTGGCTGCAATGGCAATGGCAGGAGAGGGAGAATTCGTTCCCGGAGATCACTGTCAATTCTGTAAAGCCAAAGCCCAATGCAGGGCGAGGGCAGAAAAGAATATGGAAATGGCTAAATACGATTTTAAGGAATCAGCACTACTTACCAATGATGAAATAGCTGAAATACTTGCTAAGGCTGAAGCGCTCCAGAAATGGGCGGGAGATGTACAGGGCTATGCACTCGATCAGGCAGAGAATCACGGTGTCAAGTTCCCTGGCTGGAAGCTGGTAGAGGGTAGAAGCAACAGGCAGTATACAGATAAAGAAGCTGTAGCAGCCAAATTGAAGCTCGAGGGCTTCACATCAGATAAGATCTATCAGCCGCAAGAGATATTCGGTATCACTGCAATGGAGAAAGCAATCGGTAAGAAGCTATTTGACGATTACCTCAAAGGATTGATCATCAAGCCAGCAGGTAAGCCAGCGCTGGTACCTGAGAGCGACAAGAGGCCTGAGATATCATCAGCAGCATCAGCGCAGGAGGACTTTAAAGAGGAAGACGATTTATTGAGTTAGGAGGTTAGGGGCATGCCCAATAGAAAATACAAGATAATCGGGGTAAGCAATTTCGATCTGGAAAATGTCAGCGATGTTTTAATAGCTGATAACCTGAATGGGTACTACGGGAAAAAGATAGAGAAGTTTTTGATTGACTCAATGGACGAGAATGATACCTACTTTCCTAAACTCGTTGACCAGGATCACAAACTATATGAATTTGAGCCTTAGAGAGGCTTATAACAAAAATAAACAGGAGGTCATAAAATTATGGCAACAACCAACAAGGATACAAAGGTAGTGACAGGTAAAGTAATGCTGAGTTACTGCAACCTCTTCCAGCCGAAAGCAGATGATGAAGGAAACGAAAAGTATTCCTGCACTATCATTCTGCCGAAAAGTGACAAAACTACAGCGGCAAAAATCAAAGCTGCGATTGATGCAGCAAAAACTGCCGGGGCAGATGTGCTGAGAGATAAAGCAACCGGTAAAGTCCCTCAAAGCATCAAAACTCCCGTCCATGACGGTGATGGAGAGAAGCCCAACGGTGGCGAGTATGGCGAAGAGTGCAAAGGCTGTTATGTTATCAATGCCAGCTCCAAGCAGAAACCTGGTATCGTTGACAAGCAATGCCAGGAGATCATTAACAGCACGGAGGTATATTCCGGCTGTTATGGCAAGGTAAGTATCAATTTCTACGCATTCAACAAAAAAGGGAACAAGGGTATCGCATGCGGCTTGAATAATGTACAGAAAATAGCCGATGGTGATTACCTTGGCGGCAGATCAAGGGCAGAGGATGACTTTGAGCGTGTAGACGATGACGAGGATCCACTGGGTTAAAAAGAACAGAGGGGACTCGAGAGGGTCCCTTCCTAAACTACAGGGGGAGAGAAAGTATGGATAAGAAATGCAAGATCATTAATGGCAAATTCGCTTGGATACTTGAGGTTGACGGTAAAACAATTGTATTTCAAGGCGGGGGCAGTGCCGATTACTTTGAGAATCACTACACCTTACTCGGGTATCGAGTAGAGAGAATAGCAGATCAGGATAGATGAATAAACGAGGTCAAGTAAAATGAGTATTCTTTCAATTGATATAGAAACCTACAGCAGTACAGACTTAATTAAATGCGGCGTATATAAATACGTTGAAGCTCCAGACTTTGAGATCCTGCTATTTGGATTTGCGTATGATGATGAATCCGTAACAGTAGTAGACCTGGCAGACTTTGAAGCAATCCCAAGTCAGGTAATGCACGATCTTTACAATCCCAGTATTATCAAAGCAGCCTATAACGCTAATTTCGAGCGTACTTGTATAGCAAAGCATTTCCACATATCAATGCCTCCGGAACAATGGCAGTGTACATCAGTCCATGCTTTAACTTTGGGATTACCAGGAAACTTGGACGGGGTTGCACAGGTGCTTGGACTATCAGCCCAAAAGGATGCAGCAGGTAAAAACCTTATCAAATATTTCTCCGTTCCCTGCAAGCCGACAAAAGTAAACGGACACAGGACTCGCAACTACCCGCACCATGCTCCGGATAAATGGCAGCAGTATAAAAACTATAATGCTCAGGATGTTGTAGTAGAGAGAGCAGTACGGAAGAAGCTTGAACGGCTCCCAGTTCCTGCCCATGAATGGAAGCTCTGGCAGCTGGATCAGAGAATGAATGACTCAGGGGTAAGGCTTGATCCGGTATTGGTGCAGCAGGCATTATCCTGTGACACTCTGTATGCAAAGCGCCTTGAAATAGAAGCAAAAGAACTGACAGGGCTGGAGAACCCCAATAGCGTACAGCAGCTTACAGGATGGCTTGAGGGTAAAGGCCTGACAGTTAATGACGGACTGGGGAAAGATTTTGTACCTGGGCTCATAGACCAAGCTGACGATGACGATACCAAGCGAGCGCTTGAGCTGCGGCAGGAGATGTCCAAAACCAGCGTGGATAAATACAGCGCCATGGATAGATGTATGTGCCAAGATGAGAGAGCCAGAGGGTTACTGCAGTTTTGTGGCGCTAACCGCACATGGAGATGGGCTGGCAGGGGTATACAAATTCAAAATTTGCCTCAGAACAAATTACCGGATCTTGCATTGGCAAGACAGCTGCTGAAAGAGGGAAACTTTGATTTACTTGAAATGTTATTTGGTAGCCCCCCCTTTGTACTCTCGCAGCTTATCAGGACAGCTTTTATTCCCTCTCCCGGATGTAGATTTACTGTTGCGGACTTCTCAGCTATTGAGGCGCGAGTGATCGCATGGCTGGCTGGAGAGGACTGGGTGCTGAAGGTATTTAAGGGCCATGGCAAGATATATGAAGCAACAGCAGCAGAGATGTTCAGAGTTCCTATCGAAACAATAGCAAAAGATAAAGAGAATTACCATCTGAGGGCTAAGGGCAAGGTTGCAACACTTTCATGCGGATATCAGGGTGGGCCTGATGCACTGATAAGGATGGGGGCATTAAAGAGTGGACTTACTGAAGAAGAACTGCCGGCACTGGTAAAGGAATGGAGAGCCTCAAATCCTCACATCGTCAGGTTATGGTACCTGGCAGAACAGGCAGCAGTAAAAGCCTTGCAGGAACGCAGGACAGTGAAGCTGGCACACGGTGTACAGTACAGATTTGAGAAGGGCTGGCTATTCGCTGATCTACCATCCGGGAGAAGCTTGGCATATGTTAATCCACAATTACAGTATGAGGCTAAGTTCGAGAAAGACGGATTGACCTATGAGGGTATGGATCAGGTAACGAAGACTTGGTGCAGGCAGAAAACATACGGCGGGAAACTAGTGGAGAATCTTGTCCAGGCAATAGCCCGGGACTGTCTAGCGGTCAGTATGATGAGACTGGATGAGGCAGGCTATAAGATCCGGCTGCATGTCCATGATGAAGTTATTATCGATGAGCCGACAGAACGGGATTCCATAAAAAACATTATAGAGATTATGGGGCAGCCGATAGATTGGGCTCCGGGATTACCACTCAGGGCTGATGCTTTTGAGACAGAATTTTATAAGAAGGATTAACGGGGGACGCAATGCAGGAAGAGATAGTAATAGACGCTTTTGCCGGTAGGGGCGGGGCAAGCACAGGAATCGAATTGGCAATAGGCAGATCAGTTGATATAGCAATTAACCATGATCCTGACGCTATCCGGGTACATAAAACGAACCACCCGAATACCTTGCACATTACAGAGGACATCTTCTCAGTAGATTTGCGGAAATACTTGAAATGGGGTCAAAGAGTAAAGCTTCTCTGGGCAAGCCCGGACTGTACAAGCCACAGCAAGGCAAAAGGCGGAAAGCCGAGGGAAAAGGGTCTACGCATTCTCCCATGGGCTGTGTATAAGCTTTGCAAGCAAATCTTGGATATAACAGGATTCCTTCCTGAAGTCATTATCATGGAGAATGTTGAGGAAATCCAGGACTGGGGCCCTCTCGATGTAAACGGTCATCCGATAAAGGCGCGCAAGGGTGAAGACTATAACAGATTCATACATATGATGAAGTCGCTTGGATTCAGTTTCGACAGCAGAGAATTGATCGCTGCCGATTATGGAGCTCCCACTACCAGAAATAGATGGTATGGGGTATTCAGATGTGATGGCAAGCCTATTGATTGGCCTGAGGTCTCTCACAATAAAAATGGTACAGATGGATATAAAAAATGGGTGCCTATATGGCAATGCCTTGATTGGTCTGACCTGGGGAGCTCGATATTTACGAGGAAAACCCAGCTCAAGGAAAAAACACTTAACCGAATTGCCAGAGGTATACAGAAATTTGTCATTGATGATCCGAATCCCTACATCTTAGCAGATAGTATAGCCTCACCATTCCTGATTCAATACCACAGTGAAACAAGCGGCGATTATGTTCGCGGTCAAAATGTAAAAGAGCCTATCAAGACCATAGATACCAGTAATCGGTATGGGCTTGTGACCGCATTTCTTACAAAATTCTATAAAACCGGGACTGGGCAATCAGCCGTTGAACCGATACACACCGTTACAACAAGTCCGGGGCACTTCGGTCTAGTATCCGCATTCTTAATAAAATACTACGGAAACGGGACTGGACAAAAGGTGAATGAACCGATAGGAACCATCGTTACAAGGGATCGATTCGGGCTTGTCTCAGTAGTAATACAGGGCGAACACTATCAAATAGTCGATATCTGGCTCCGGATGTTGAAACCAGAGGAGCTGAAACTCGGGCAGGGATTCCCGAAGGCCTATGTCATCGATAGGGATTACACCGGCAAGAAATACCCTAAAAGCAAACAGGTTGAAGGAATAGGGAACAGCGTAGTTCCGGTAATGGCTGAGGCTCTGGTTAGGGCAAATCTGCCTGAGCTTTGTATAGACGAATTTGAAGATAAAGATTTGCAATACGCCTTATGTTAAGGAGCAATACAAATGGACTATAATACTTTTTTACTTAAAAAGCGCTTTATCCTGGAGTCCTCCGGGTTTGATATTGATAAATTTGACCTTAACCTCATGCTCTATGAATTCCAGTGCGATATGGTCCGGTGGGCATTGGCTAAAGGTAAAGCTGCTATATTCGCTGACTGCGGACTCGGTAAGACACCAATGCAGCTTGAATGGGGGCATCAAGTCCACCAGTACACTGGTGGCAATGTTCTCCTACTGGCTCCTCTGGCAGTGTCTGAACAAACCAAGCGCGAAGGGGATAAATTTGGTATCCCGGTGACAGTCTGCAGGAGTCAGGCAGATGTTAAGCCGGGTATCAACATCACGAATTATGAAATGCTTCATAACTTTGTTTCCAAAGACTTCACCGGGATCATCCTAGACGAGTCCTCAATCCTGAAAAACTACAGCTCCAAAATGAGGACAGAGATTATAGACAACTTCTCACAAACACCTTTCAGGCTAGCGTGTACAGCTACACCAGCACCCAACGATTATATGGAATTAGGGAACCACTGTGAATTCCTTGGAGTCATGAGCCGGTCAGAGATGCTGTCCATGTACTTTGTGCACGATGGCGGGGATACCTCAAAATGGAGATTGAAACGGCATGCAGAGGATATCTTCTGGCAGTGGATGGCATCCTGGGCCGTATTCATGAGTAACCCGGCGGATCTCGGGTACCCAGGAGATCTCTATAACCTTCCTGAGCTTATAATTCATCAGCATATCGTTGATGGAGAAGAACCAAGCACAGAGCCATTATCCCTGATGCAGCGCAGGCAGGCAAGGAAAGAGAGTATTGACCTCAGAGTCCAAAAAGCTGCGGAGATAGCGCAGGAGATAGACGGGCAGTGCCTTGTATGGTGTGACCTTAATGCTGAATCTGAGATGCTTACCAAGGCTATACCCGGAGCGGTGGAGGTTAAAGGCAGTGATTCCCCAGAACACAAGAAAAAGTCAATGCTGGGATTCTCCAAGGGTGAAGTAAAAACCCTTGTAACAAAAGCCTCAATTGCGGGTTTCGGTATGAACTGGCAGACATGCTCAGATATGCTATTCGTAGGACTCTCCGACAGTTATGAACAATATTATCAAGCAGTAAGGCGCTGCTACCGATTCGGACAGACAAAGCCTGTAAATGTACATATCGTCATAAGTGCAAAAGAGGGCTGCGTCAAGGAGAACATCGAACGGAAAACGCAGGACGCGTTAAAGATGCAGACAGCCATGATCGAGTTGACGAAGGAGATCACCAAGAAGGAGCTCCAGTCTACCAAGCGGATAACAACACCATATAATCCGGAGATGAAAATTAAATTACCAGCATGGATGGGGGCAGCGCAATGACTAAAGAATGGCTTTATCAAAAGTATGAGACTGAAAAACTAAGCGCAAATGACATTGCAAAGATTGTTAATAAAGACCCTAAGACGGTCTGGAGCTGGCTTCGAAAGTACGGAATTCAAACGAGACCAAGAGGTCATAATCAGCCGGAGGGATTTCGCTTTTGGGAGCATGGAAAGGAAAGTCCTTTCAAGGGCAAAAAGCAAACGGCCGAAAATAAAGAACGGATAAGGCAATTGAGATTAAAAGACGGGCATGTTCCGTATTTAAAGAATGGTCAGCACTGGTTGAGGGAAACTGGATCGAAGCCCGCGAGTTGGAAAGGCGGTGTGGCTCCAGAAAGACAGTCTGAGTATTCAAAGATTTCATGGAAGGAAGCAGTCAAAGCAGTTTGGAAGAGAGCGGACGCCAAATGCGAACTCTGCGGTAAAGATCACAGGGGCGTTGATAGAACCAAAGAGCGGTTTCATACTCACCATGTTTATTCGTTTGCGGAGTATAGATATATGCGGTGTAATCCTGATAATTTAAAGTTGCTCTGTGGCACATGCCATCGCTGGGTACACAGTAAAGCCAACATCAATAAAATCTTACTTACAAAGGAGCTGAAATTACCAAAATGGATAAGAGTGTCATAGATCAATACATTGGAAAAGACTTCGCTCTATACCACGGAGACTGCATTGACGTTTTAAAGGATGTCCCAAATGATAGCATCCATTACAGCATATTTTCTCCCCCGTTTTGCAGTTTGTATACTTATTCAAACAGTGAGAGGGATATGGGGAACTGCAAAGAGGACGATTTCTTCATCAATATGGATTTCCTTGTATCGGAGCTTTACAGAGTATTAATGCCAGGGAGGTTGTTATCCTTCCATTGCATGGATATCCCGGCCATGAAGGAAAGGGATGGGTTTATCGGTGTCAAGGATTTCCCCGGGGATCTGATAAGACTATTTCAGGCAGGCGGGTTTATATACCATTCCAGAGTAGCAATATGGAAAGATCCTCTTGTCGAGGCTACTAGGACAAAGGCGCTGGGACTGTTACACAAGCAGATACAAAAAGACTCTTCTCTATGCAGGCAGGGATTGCCGGATTACCTCATAACAATGAGAAAGCCTGGGGTTAACCCTGAACCGGTAGCTCATCCAGAGGGCTTCACTTATTTTGTAGGAGAGGATGAGCCAGAAGCTCCGAAGGTTGAGCCGACGCTCAAGGATAGCCGTATACATAAGGATATATCTATGACAAAGGCCGATCCGGTTTATTCTCATCAGGTATGGCGCCGGTATGCTTCTCCAGTATGGATGGACATTAAACAGAGTAGGACACTGAATAGGAAGCCCGGGAGAGATGAAAAAGATGAACGCCACATATGCCCGTTGCAGCTGGATGTGATAGAAAGAGCGCTGCATCTCTGGACAAATCCCAATGACATAGTTTTAAGCCCCTTCGCTGGAATTGGCAGCGAAATATACACCGCTATACAGATGGGGCGTAGGGGTTTAGGTATAGAACTGAAAGACAGTTACTACCAGCAAGCCATACTCAACTGCCAGACAGCTAAGAGTGAACCCGGGATAGAAGAAAATGAAGAACTCAATTTTTTGGATTAGGAGGAAAAAGTAAAATGAAAAAAGGCGATTATATAGGGACGTACACTGGAAAACAATTCTGGCCATTAGATCCAAGGCCGGAGGATGTCTGCCTGGAGGACATAGCTCATGCACTCAGTCAGATATGCAGATTCAACGGTCATGTCGAGAAATACAGCTCCGTGGCTCTCCATTGTTTAAATGTGGAGATGTATTTGATCCAGCAGGAGCAAGATGCTATGACCAAATTATACGGCTTGCTACATGATGCAGCGGAAGCGTATGTCGGGGATATGTCCAGACCGATGAAGATATGCTGCCCGGGATTCAACGAGATTGAGGAAGGTGTACAGGATGCGGTATATCAGCATTTTGGAATCCCGCAGCCCTCCGCTGAAATAGCAAGTATTGTAAAAGAGGCTGATGATTACGTCTTAGCGCTGGAAGCCCGAAGATTCATGAAGAACACAGAACGATGGGGGCTGGTGGAAACCAAGGGAGAGTCATATTGGTATATAAAAGACAAGGACCTAATTGAAGCAGTATACATGCTCCGGGTGGAAGAGATGCTGAAAAAGATTAATGCATGAAATTAAAAGATTGCGCGGGAAGGAGTGAGGTTATGAAGGTAAATCAGATTACAAAAATGGGAATAGTTGCCGCCTTATATGTGGCAATCACAGTAATAATATCTCCGCTATCATTCGGGTTTCTGCAATTCAGAGTATCAAGCGTGTTGAAATGCTTATTTTTGAAGGATAAGAGATACATAATAGCAATCACAATCGGCGTAATACTGGCAAATGTGTTCAGCCCGTATGCTGGCGTGTGGGAATTGACCTTTATGCCATTAGTAACTATTTTGGCAGCAGTAGTAACTTGTAAACTAAAGAATAAACCAATTATAGCGCTTGCAGCCAATGCGATAATGACAGCTGCCGGAGTAGCTTTGATGTTAAAGGTTATTGTTGGTGTTCCATTCTGGATTACTCTTGCAAGTGTGACATTAAGCGAATCAGCAGTAATGATTATAGGGCAGAAAGTATTATTGAGGTGGGTAGATGCTGCTATTGGTAAGTGGGGCAACAACAGCAATAGAGAAATTCAAAAACAAGCACCTGGGGCAACTGTTAACACCGCAAACCCGGAATAACATTGACAGAATGTTAAAAAATGGGCTGATGTGGGCTTGTGACAACGGTTGTTTCGCTGGATTTGATGAAGTGGCTTTTGTAAAAATGGTTAGAAGTGTTCAAGGAAAACCCAATTTGTTATTTGTTACAATGCCCGATGTGATAGGGAATGCAAAAGAAACACTTGAATCGTTTAAGGTCTGGTATCCAGTGTTTGAAAGATATTACAATGTGCCGTTATCCTATGTTCTCCAGGACGATGTAAGTGTAAATGAAATTCCATGGGATTCTGTAAAATGCGTTTTCATGGGTGGCAGCACAGAATGGAAAATAGGGAAGGCAGCTGCCGAAATTGTACAGGTTGCAAAAAGCAAAGGCAAATGGGTACACATGGGCAGGGTGAACAGTTTTAAGCGTATTAGATATGCTTATACAATCGGGTGCGATAGTTTTGACGGTTCTCAGTTCAGCATGTTTCCTGATACATACATACCCAAGGCATTGGAATGGCTGGACAATGAACAAACTGGAATATTTGAATGTTTCAACTAACGCGCAATATATGGAAAAGCCGCAGGGAGGTGAACAGGCATGAGCAACGGTGAATACAGACTCAAAGTAAAATCCCTGGAAGAGCAAGTCACAGAACTGCAGGGATTAGTCAAACAGTACATGATGACGGTGGATAAGCTAAAAGTGAGTAAAGGGGAATGACCATGATGGATCCAAGGCTTGATGATGATCTATTTACAGCCAGTGTCCTGTTCTTGTGTTTTGTAATTGCAGGAATACTTATAATCATTTCTATACTGAAATAAAAGACTCCTGGGGGTTAAAACATATGCTTGAAATATCGTTTGGAAAGAATCGGTCAGACATCAACTGGAAACCGGAATACATGGAGTGGGAAGAGTTCCTGGAAAAGTACCTCAAAAAGGTACGCAGGACTAATGAGTCCATGGCTGAATATGATGTCATGGCCAAGGATAGCAAGGACGCCATAAAGAACGGCAGGGCTTTTGTGGGTGGCTTTGTTAAGGGTGGGCGCCGTAAGAAGGAGAATGTTGAGAATCGGTATTTGATTACTCTGGATGCCGATAACGCAGACGAGAATTTCCTCTTTGCTGTTGATCTGATCCTTGGCGGCTGCTCTTACGCTATCTACTCTACCCACAGCTGCAGACCGACAAAATTAAAATACCGCCTTGTCCTTCCTGCCAAGCGTGTTATGCTACCAGATGAACATGCGGCTGTAGCCCGTAAGCTTGCAGATAAAATAGGCCTATCCTACTTCGATAAAACTACCTTCGATGTACATCGGCTCATGTACCTGCCCAGTTGCTCCAGGGATGCAACGCCGGAACTTATAATCAGTGATGGCGAGCCCATAGACGTTAACAGCATCTTGGATGAGTATGCCGATTGGAAGGACTCATCCGAATGGCCACGGCATCCGGATACCGAGAAGCACATAACAGCTGAGATCAAGAAGCTGGGCGATCCAGTGGATAAGCCCGGAGCTATCGGGGTATTCTGCAAGATATACAACATCCAGGAGGGCATTGAGGCTTTCATACCCGATGTATATATCCCGACATCCAGCGATGACCGGTGGACATTCGCCGGCGGCAGTTCCTTCGGAGGCCTCAGGGTGTATGATGATACCTGGGCATACAGCGAGCATCAAAGCGATCCGGCCAATGACGGGCATTGTAAAAATATATTCGATCTCATCCGTATTCATAAATTCGGGGAACTGGACAAAGACGTCAAGGATCACACACCAACAAATAAATACCCCAGCTATGCCGCCATGCTGAACTTCGCAGCAAATGATCCACCGGTTAAAAAGATAAGACTGGCAGACGCTCAGGAGGATTTTGAGCCTGTAGAAGATCCGGAAGATCCGGAAGATCCTGATGCATGGAAAAAATTGCTGGATGTAGACTACAAATCGGGTATGCCAAATCCAACAGCCAAAAATGCAGAGCTTATCCTCAGGAATGGAGCTTTCAAAGGTGCCTTGGCTTATGATGCTTTTGGTAACACGGAAGTAATCCGGAAGCCGCTGCCATGGAGAGACCGGGAACGACCACAGCAGGAATATGAGCCCTGGCTGGGGGCTGATGACAAGCGCCTGCAGCATTATTTCGGCAAGCAGTATGAATTTAAATCAGGAATAACAATACAAAATGCTTTTACGGAGGTAGTACATATGAATACTTTTCATCCTATTAAAGAATACCTGGAATCTTATATCTGGGACGGCATAGACAGGGTTGATGAATTGTTTATCACCTATCTGGGGGCGGAGGACTGCAGCTATGTACGTGCAGTGACACGGAAGATGCTTGTAGCAGCCGTAAAGAGGCTATATGAGCCAGGATGTAAGTTTGACGAGATGCTGGTACTCATAGGCCCTCAGGGCTCTCACAAGACAAGCCTACTTACCAGATTAGGCGTGAATTGGTTTAGCAACAGCCTTAAGAATCTGGACAATAAAGAGGCGGGGGAGCATCTACAAAGCGCTTGGATATTTGAACTCGGGGAACTGTCAGCGCTGAAGAAATCAGAAATGGAGGAGGTCAAGGCATTCCTGTCAAAGACAGAGGACAGATACCGGGTAGCATATGACAGGACTGTGACCGATTTTCCCCGTAAATGCGTATTTTTTGGGACTACCAATAACCATAATTTTTTGCAGGATCCTACTGGTAACCGGCGCTTTTGGCCTGTGGACATCTACCCTGAAAAGCGTAAGCTAAGCCACTGGGACAGCTTAAGCAATGCAGGAATAGGGCAGATATGGGCGGAGGCTTTATGCCTTTACAGTGCCGGGGAAAGCTTGCAGCTTGACAAGGATGCAGCAGCAGAGGCAGAACGCATGCAAGGGCTACACATGGAGGATGATCCGCGTGAGGGGCTTATATCCAGATACTTGGAAACCCCACTTCCTGAAAACTGGGATGATATGGACATATGGACTCGGCGACAGTATCTTGAAGAGCCTACAGGAAATATATCAAGGGCGCGTGTATGTGCTGCAGAGATATGGGCAGAGGCTTTGGGACTTGATCCCGCAAAGTTTGGGGTATGGGAGGCAAGACCGATTTATGACATCTTGAGGAAGTTACCCGACTGGCAGGAACGGAGCAAAGGAAGAATGAAATTCAAACTTTATGGCATCCAAACTGCCTACACAAAACGGTATCAGTAAACTATAAAAATGGTATCAGTAGTATCAGTAAAAATTTGTAAAAAGTATCAGTAGTATCAGTAAGGTATCAGTAAAAATCAAAATACTGATACCGCTGCAGCAGGGTACAGTCAAAAGGTTTGACGTACTAGGTATCAGTAGTAACAGTAAAAAGTCCTATTCTTAACAAATATATAGTTAAGTATATAAAAGGGGCATATATATGGGGCGTATATACACTTAAACGCATATTTGTGCGTATACGCGTATGACTGATACTACTGATACCGCCAAAAATCGGAGGCAAATTATGAGAGAAACAGCAATAGAGAAAAAGCTAAAAAAGAAAATTGAATCTATCGGCGGCAAGTGTAAAAAATTTGTCTCTCCCGGTTCTTCAGGTGAGCCAGACCGCCTCTGTTTGTTTCCTGGTGAAAAAGTGTTTTTTGTAGAAACCAAGGCACCCGGAAAAAAGCCGAAGCCACTCCAAGGAAAAAGGCACAGAGAATTACGGGAATTTGGATTTAAAGTATTAGTGATTGATTCGGAGGAACAAATCAATGAAATTTCAGCCCCATAGATACCAAGACTACGCGATACAACGAATACTGGATACCCCGACTCTAGGTCTCTTTCTTGAGATGGGCCTCGGTAAGACAGCGATTACCCTTACAGCTATTGATGATCTGCTTTATGACCGGTTCGATGCTGCAAAGATTTTAGTAATAGCCCCCCTGAGGGTAGCAGAGGACACATGGAGCCGGGAATCCGCAAAGTGGGATCACCTAAAGCACCTGAGGATATCCAAAATCCTTGGGGATAAAAAGCACAGAGAGCAGGCACTGAAAGCAAAAGCAGACCTGTACATCATCAATCGGGAAAATGTTGAATGGCTGGTAAGTGAAACAGGCAACGACTGGCCATTTGATACCGTGATAATAGATGAGCTCTCCAGCTTCAAATCTCCATCTGCAAAACGTTTTAGAGCATTACGCCGTGTTAGGCCAATGATAAGCAGGATAGTAGGCTTAACCGGTACACCTTCACCCAATGGGCTGCTGGATCTCTGGAGCCAGATGTATTTACTGGATCAGGGCGAGAGACTGGGTAAGACGATCACCGGATATAGAGAAAGATATTTCACGGCGGGAGCTCGCAGCGGGTATGTGGTTTATGACTGGAAGCAAAAGAAGGAATCAGAGGATGCCGTATTCGACAAGATTTCTGATATCTGTGTGAGCATGAAATCTGTCGATTGGCTGGACATGCCTGAGCGTATTGATCGCGTAGTGCCGGTTAAGCTTACCGAGGATGCAAAAGCAAAATACAGACAGCTTGAGAGGGATCTACTGTTACCCATGATCGATGCGGATATTGTGGCGAATACTGCGGCAGTACTGTCCAATAAACTCCTACAGATGGCGAATGGTGCTGTATACGATGAGAATAAAGGCGTGAGAGAGATTCACGATGCAAAGCTCGATGTACTGGAGGATGTCCTGGAAGGGGCCAATGGGCATCCGGTATTACTGTTTTACAGCTACAAACATGATTTAGACCGTATCAGAATGCGTTTTAAGCATTGCCGCACATTGAGAAAAGGTGCTGAAGGTAGCAAGGATATCGCTGATTGGAATGCCGGAAAGATTCAGCTTCTCGCAGTCCATCCAGCCTCAGCAGGACACGGATTAAATCTACAAGATGGCGGTAGCACGATAGTATGGTTTGGGCTGACTTGGAGCTTGGAACTGTACCAACAGGCAAATGCCAGACTGCATAGGCAGGGGCAAAAGCATAGCGTTATCATCCACCACTTGATAGCCGAAGGGACGATTGATGAGGATGTTATGGAGGCGCTACAAGCTAAAGCAGCTGGGCAGGATGCATTAATGACAGCGGTAAAAGCAAGAATTGAGAAAGTGAGGGCCGCATAATGGCGAGCAGTGAACAAATTAAAATTTGGAAAGGTCAAATTGCAATATACAAGGAGATCTATACAGGGCGGTACCCCGGTAAGCAGGCATCTGATAAATTGATCGGATCATTCTGTAAAATCAATGGCATACCTTGGCCGCTTCCAGATATAGACGAGGATTTTGAGTTTTTAAAATAAATAAAATTTTATGTGAAAAGGGGAGGCCGTATAATGTTAAAACGCAGTGAATTACAGGCAGAGCTTACAAAGGCAAGGAACCTTGTGGAAAGGATGGCGAAGTCCACAGCAGAAATGAGGGAGTATGTACAGGGAGCAGAAGCGAAGCTTAAGGTTATGGAAGCATGGGTATGCGTCATCCTAAATGATACTGGCGATAATACAGAACGTCATATCGAGAGGGAGAAGATTACAGAAGCATTGCAGAAATACCGGCTTGATGCAGCTTTTACCGAGGATAATGTGGCATTAGTTCTTTCAGTTAAGGATAAGCCGGAGAAAGCGCAGGTTACCGAGAGCTTACGGAGTCAATCACCAGTTACCGAGGAGGCGGTAGAGAATGCGGACGCAGAGTGACGTCATGTACATACTTTTTAAGCGAGGATGGAAAGTAAGTGACATAGCTGAGCTGTTATCCTGCGATGCTAAGACCGTCAGGCGGCATGTAGATCAGGAACGGTGGAAGCACTGGGAGGTTGCCGTATCTCAAAAAGAATTGCAGAGGTTATACAGTGAGCTGGGATCAATCAGAAAAGTGGCAGAAGCGTTGATGTGTTCTACAGGTGTGATTATAAAGAAAATGAACCAGTATGGCATAAAGCGCGATAGCCAGGGTAGGAAAAAGAAATGTTCACAGTTGGATTTAGTGTGAACAATACCATGTTTACAGCATTTCCGGGTTTTTATAAAAATATTTTTTCATTTAAGGGGGCTTCAGAAAGAAGCCCCTTTTTCATGTGTGGGAATTGCTAAAATAACAGCATGTTAGAATTAAAGCAAAGGAGGGAACCGATTTTGAAGCCAGATTGGGATAAAATCAGAATTGAATACGAAGCTACGGGATTATCCCATAGAAAACTGGCGGAGAAATACGGCATCCCATATCCTACTTTAAGGGATAGAGCTAAAAGAGAGAGCTGGACAGTGTCAGCAGAAATCGTCCGTAGCAGAATCGTTGCAACGGCACGTGCAAACGTTGTAACGAAACGTGCACGTGCCATCGAAAAGGAAATCGATCCTGCTCTTGAGGCCACAAGCTTAATTAATCAGCTCATACTTGATACCTTGAAAGATTCTGTGCAATTTAAAAGGCATCTTGTCCAGATGAAAGAGAAATCCGGAAGTATGGACACAGGTATACAGGAAGACTGGTGGGTGGAGGAAAAGCAATTTGAGGTAGTTGATACAAAAAGATTGCAGGCAGCTGCACAGGCCTTAAAAATATCCAAGGAGCTTCAACGGTTGCTCCAAGGTATTTTGTCGGAAGGCGATAAGCAGAAGCTTGATATAGACCGTGAAAAGCTGGACATTGAAAAACAAAAAGCAAAAGGCGCGGAAAAGGATGAAGTATTCGAGATCCTTGATCCGTTTACAGGTGACGATAATGGTAATTGACCTGAGGAAGCTTCCAGCCGTCACCAACGATACGTTTATTCCGCTGTATCAAAACAAAAGCCGGTTTATGGTTCTTAAGGGCGGAGCTGGTAGCGGGAAGTCAGTATTCGTATCACAGAAGCTTGTATATCGTACCCTGGCTGAGCAGCATCCCAGGAAGAAGCATCGTATCCTGGTAGTTCGTAAAGTCGGCAAGACAATCCGTGAAAGCTGCTTCGCTTTAATCAGAGGCACGATAGCTGATTGGGGTATGGAGAAGCTTTTCAGCATCAATAAGACCGATATGCACATTACAGCAAGGAACGGTAATGGCTTTATATTCTCAGGCCTGGACGATGTAGAGAAGATGAAATCCATTTATGATATTACCGGTATATGGGCGGAGGAATCGAACGAACTTGAAGCACGAGACCTGCGGCAGCTGAATCTCCGGTTAAGAGGTTGGACCCCTTTTTATAAGCAGATTATCAACTCATTCAATCCGGTGTCATACGGTAACTGGCTGCGAGTGGAATTCTTCAAGAACCCGCCCAGGTTAGATACCACGATCCACAACAGCACTTATAAAGATAACCGGTTTATAGATGCGGAATACAAGCAGCAGCTTGAAGGCTACAAAGATACGGACCCTTATTACTATCAGGTGTATGTGCTGAATGAGTGGGGCTCTTCTGAAGGTGCTTGCTTCCCTGAATTCAGAGACAATGAGAACAGGCAGAGAGAATGGACGCACGTTATAGAACCGTTTGACCCGCCTATCGACTGGAAAATATACCGCAGCTTTGACTTTGGTTACTCAAAGCCTTTTAGTACAGGTTACTGGACTCAGGACTATGATGGCAGGCTATACAGGATACTTGAATTATACGGCGGCACAGGCGAGCCGAATGTCGGTGTTAAGTGGCATCCACATAAGATAGGCGAGAAGATCAGGGAGCTTGAAGATAATCACAGGTATCTTAAAGGCAAAAGAATCATAGGCGTCGCTGATCCATCAATATGGGATGTATCCAGAGGTGAAAGCATAGCCCAAGTCTTAGAGAAATATCGGATATACTTTGATAAGGGGGATAATAAGAGGCTGCCCGGTAAAATGCAGGTCCATTACAGGTTGGCTTTCGATGAAAACGGTATCCCGATGATGTACGTATTCAACCACTGTAAGGACTTCATCCGGACGTTGCCGGAGCTGACATATGACGAACATGATCCGGAGGATGTGGATTCCTCGAAAGAAGACCATTCCTATGACGAGTCCAGGTATTTGTGCCAGATGAATCCCATAGCTCCACGAAAGAATGTACCGACAAAAGCGGTTAAATATAACCCGTTGGATGTTGATCCACCGAAGAATCAATATGGATTTATGAGAATGTGAGGTATTTAATATGGGTTTACTAGATTTTTTATCAGGCCAGAAACAGTCAACAATAACCAAAGAGACTATCCACCAGGCCATTGAAACTCTGAAAAAGTACAAGGCAGGCAAAGCCTCACTTGAACAGAAGATCATTGACAATGAACGCTGGTGGAAGATGCAGCACTGGGATCTGATAAGGGCAAAGAATGCAAACCCCAATGATCCTGAACCTGTTACCGGATACCTTTTCAGCACAATAGCCAACAAGCATGCTGATGCAATGGATAATTTCCCTGAGCCCAACATATTAGAGCGGGAAGCTTCAGACTTAAAAGAAGCTTCAAACCTGTCTGTTATCATACCTCTTGTCCTTGAAAAAGATAATAACGGGTATAACTACGAGGATATTTACTCTGATGCCTGGTGGTATAAAATCAAGCACGGCTTCAGCATAGTCGCTACCCTCTGGAACGGTGACTTCGAAGATGGACTCGGGGATATAGACATTGAGCATATTGACGCTCTTGATATTTACTGGGAACCAGGTATCAAGAGATTCCAGAAAAGCCGAAATGTCTTTGTTACCACGCTCGTTGACAACGACATAATCACCGATAAATACCCGTGGCTTAAGGGTAAAATCGAAGGCAACAAGATCATTGATGCAAAGCAATATGTTTATGACGATACCGTTGATATATCCGGTAAAAGCATGATTGTGGACTGGTATTATAAGAAAAACATAGGTGGTAAAAATATTCTCTGCCTGACAAAGTTCATAGACGAATACGTACTTGAAAGCACCGAGGATAATGAGGAACTAGCACAGGCAGGATTGTATGATCACGGAATGTACCCGTTCGACATCGATGTACTGTTTCCGGAAGAAGGAACCTGCATCGGCTTTGGTTATATCGATGTTGTCCGTAATCCTCAGATCTACGTTGACAAGCTTGACCAGATCATATCCAAAAATGCTGGGCAGGCAGGTAAGAAAAGGTTTTTTATTAAAAATAGCAGCAGTGTGAATGAAAAGGAATTCCTGGACTGGAGTAAAGAGCTTGTGCACTGTGATGGTGACCTGGGTGAAGATAGCATCAGGGAATTCCAGGTATCGCCACTGGATCAGTTTATAGTTAATCACCGTATTGAAAAAATAGGTGAACTTAAGGAGATATCCGGGGCCAATGACTTTAACCGTGGAGAATCAGGCGGCGGTGTTACAGCTGCCTCCGCTATCATGGCACTGCAGGAAGCCGGTAACAAACTATCCAGGGATATGATTAAAACAAGCTACAGAGCATACAGGCGTATTATTTACAAGTGTATTGAGCTTATCAGGCAATTTTATGACGAACCAAGGAAATTCAGAATATCAGCCCCCAATGGTCAGGCTTCTTATGTCCAGTACAATAATGCAGGCTTAAAAGAACAGGCGCTGCCGCAAGCTTATGCAGGCGCAGAGCTGAAATACCGTAAGCCTGTATTCGATATTAAGGTAAAACCTGAGAAGGCTAATCCTTTCAGCAAGGCAATTCATAATGAGCTTGCTAAAGAGCTATACGGGGCTCAGATGTTTGATCCGCAAAGGGCACCGGCAGCATTAATCGCTCTTGAAATGATGTCCTTCGAAGGCAAAGAGAAAATAGTCAAGATGGTATCCGATAACGGCAGTATGTTCATGCAGATGCAGCAGATGCAACAGCAGCTCCAGCAGTCGCAAATGCAATTGCAGCAGCTGGCCGGATACATACAGTCCCAAAGGGGAGGCGCTAAGGTTGGTTAAAGTATGTTTCAAGAAAGGCAATTACGGTTATGAGGAATGCCATATTGACGGCCATGCGGAATATAACGGCGGCAATGACATCGTATGCTCCGCTGTATCCGCTTTGGGTTTCGCATTGATAGGAGCCCTGAAGAATTTAGCCGGTGTTTCCTTCCGGGAGCTGCAGGCAGAAAAGGGAATCGATGTCGTTATAAATCCTTTCAGCAAAGAAAGCTTGCGGTTACTTACCGAAACCATATTCATGACTATTTACATTGGACTCAAGCAGGTTGAAAAAGCTTATCCGGATAACGTGAAAATACACGAGGAAAGAGTATAAAAATCCTATGCTATAATCAAGGCATAATTTACTTTATATTGAGTGTGACGACGGCCAACGGTCGAATAAAAGAGTGTCGCCGACTATCGGGCGCAGAAAGAGGTCATCATGTTTAAAAAGTTTTTAGCTCTATTACCGGTAAACTTAAGGTTATTTGACGGAGAAGGCGCAGGAGCTGGCGGAGGTGCAGCAGCGCCATCAGAAAGTGCTGGTGAAGGGGCACCTGCCGGAAGTCCATCAGGCCAGAGTACGGCACCCGGCAAAAAGGGCGATAATAAACCGGTTGTAATGTATGGCAAACAGCCTGAAAGCGCAAAGGCTGAGCCTGCAAAAGCTGAACCGGCTAAACCAGAAGGACAGGCCGCCAATGTCCAAAAGACACCCGAACAGCGGACACAGGAGTACCAGAAATTCAGGACAGAGTATAAGGATCTGTTTGATGCTGAGGCACAAAACATCATCAACAAGCGTTTCAGGGAAACAAAAACCCTTGAAACTAACCTTGCCGCTATGAATCCTATAGTGGAAATACTCGCTGAAAAATACAGTACAACAGATATGAATGTTCTGGCTTCGAAAGTAAAGGCTGAGAGCCTTGAATCTCTTGCTGAAGCCGCTAACATGACGGTTGAACAGTATGAAGAGACTATGAAGCTCAGGCAGGAAAACAAGCAGCTTAAGGTTAAGCAGGACAGCATAGATGCTGAAGCCAGGTTGAATACCAGAATAGCAAAATGGCATGAAGAAGCTGCCAAATTAGCAGGTACGCCGGAAAATCCGGGACCGTATCCGAAATTCAACTTGAAGGCTGAATCACAGAATGACCAATTCATTGCTCTTCTGAATTCAGGCGTAACGGTAAAGGCTGCATACGAGGTAATACACATGGACGAAATCCTGAATAATACCGCTGTAACAGTCGCTAAAAAGACTGAAGAAGGTGTGATTGACAACATAAAGGCCAGAGGTAGCAGACCTGATGAAAACGCTGCAAAAGGCGGCGCATCCGGTGTTATTTTCAAGGCCGATGTATCCAAGCTTACCAAGGAAGACCGGGCAGAAATTGCCCGTAGAGCCGCAAGAGGTGAAAATATTCAATTTTAGGAGGTAAATTTACATGAAGGAAGACATTAACAAATTGTTTGCTGATGTCGCAGAGTTCTTAAATATAGACCTGAGGCATTTTGACATCAACACCCAGACAACAGCATTGAACAGCACAGGCAATGATCTGTCACCGGAAATGAAGACGTTTTATTCGGACTATCTGATTGACAATGCTGTACCGAACCTGGTGCATGATCAGTTCGGACAAAAGCACCCTATACCGAAGAACAAGGGTAAAGTTATTGAGTTCAGGAAGTATTCACCGCTTGCTAAGGCATTAACAGCTTTGACAGAGGGTGTGACACCAAGCGGCAACACCTTGAATGTATCAGTATTGACGGCAACTGTAGCGCAGTATGGTGATTACATAGCACTGTCGGATATCCTCTTGCTGACTGCAATCGACAACAACCTGATGCACGCAACCAAGCTTCTGGGTAACCAGTCTGGCGAGACTCTTGACACGATCACAAGGGAAGTTTTGAATGCCGGTGATAACGTCCAGTACGCAGAAGGCCAAGTCGTAGCAAGGTACTTGTTGTCTGGCGGAAACGTAGACAGCGATGATGACCACTACATGAGTGTCAGAGCCGTAAAGATGGCAGCCAGGACCCTCAAAAATAACAAGGCCAAAAAGATAAGCGGATCTTATGTAGCAATCATACATCCGGATATCAACTTTGACCTGACAGATGATGACGACTGGATAGCTGCATCCGAATACGCCGGTTCGACTCAGATCTTCGAAGGCGAAATCGGTAAGATCCACGGAGTCAGATTTGTTGAAACCACGGAGGCAAAGATTTTCCACGCAGAGGATCTTGTTGCTGAAGGTTCAACCAACGAGGCCAGGACGCTGACCGTAGCAAGCTACACCACCAAGGTTATCACCATTGATGAAGCTCTTTCTGCTGCTGAGGCTCTCTTATTGGCTGGTAGAAAGATCATAGTAGACGGCTATCAGTACACGGTTGATGAAGCTGCTGCAGGAGCAGCAGGAGCGGCAACAATAACCATAGAAGAAGCCCCAACGCATGATCCGGCAGACGGTGATGTTGTTTATCCTGGAGAAGCTGGAGCATTGGGCAGGGACGTATATTCCACAATAGTTCTCGGTGAGGACGCCTATGGTACTACGGAAGTAACTGGCGGCGGACTGGAAAACATCGTTAAGCAGCTTGGTTCCGCAGGAACAGCAGACCCGTTGAACCAGAGAGCTACAACCGGCTGGAAGGCAATTAAGGTTGCTGAAATCCTGGTTGAAAACTACATGGTAAGGCTGGAAACCGCTTCAACCTGGGAATCAGGAGCAAACTAAGGGGAGTTAATCTCCCCTATCTCTAATTATGTGACGCCTGCATAAGGGCGAGGAAAAGGAGAGGTAAGTTATGGCTAAAACAACTAAAATATCAAAGGCACTGGATAAGATTCAGGATGCACTCGAAGACGGAAAGATGATAGATAAATCTGCAAAAGTCATCCCTCCGGATGAATATCTGAAGCAAAAAGTACCGTTTCAGGCATTTAAAGACAACGACAAATACAAGGATGATATCGTTGTCATAATCAACGGGAAAACCTGGGTTATTCAGAGGGGAAAACACGTCATGATTCCCCGGTATGTCAAGCACGTCATAGAAAATTCTGAGAGACAGAAGGTACATTCGGCAAACCATAACCAGTCTCTAATGGATATCTATGTGCAAAAAGCAGACCGCCTTACATAAAGAAAGGGAGGGTTTACATTGAGCAGAGGTATAACTAAAAATATACGAACGTTGTACAAATGGCTTTTAGACAACCTGCTGACATTGACAGGTGTGTCTACACTCCAGAATAAAACCCTGGATTCAACCAACATAGTAAATGCAGCTTCATTGCTTACAGGCGTTGAAAGCGGTATCAATACAAGTGCGGCAGACGTTACGCTATCAGCAACACAAAAGAAAAAGCACGTTTTGATTGTTTCCACAGGGCATGCGGCAAATGCCATCATAGCTCCAGCGGAAAACAGGGTGTATCTGGTAATAAATACTGATGCGGTAAATGCAGCTTTGATTAAAAAAGCAGCTGGAACAGCTGTCACTATCCCTGCTGGGAAAGCAGCTCTTGTTGTTTATAACGGGACTGAATATGTAGCCGTGGCCGATAACCAGGTTACACTGACAGGCACAGAAACGATGACAAACAAGACGTTGACTTCTCCTGTACTTAATACCCCCAAAATCGGGGATGGAGGTACAGGGTTGACTGTTACCAGCGCAGATCAGACCCATGCAGCGCCTACGGCAACGATTCCCAATATTACTGATGCAGCAGATGAGTTTGTAATGAAGGATACAACGCAGACATTGACGTTAAAGACACTGACTGCTCCAGTGATTACGGCTCCGGATCTGACTCTTGGTGTGGCCTCTCATGACTATGCTGGAGCTGCTGCAGCCTGGACTCTTTCTGCGGCAGAATTGAAGGCTTCAAGAATTATTGTTACAAATGCCAATGGTGCCGTGGATGCCATTGCTACGCCAACAGCCGGCAAAATGTATATCATCCTGAACACATCCGGCCAGGCATTGACATTTAAGGCTACGGGCCAAACTGGAGTAGTGCTTGCTTCAACAAAAAGCGCTATAGTCATCGGTAACGGGACTGATTTTATTAGGGTTACAGCAGACGCATAACAAACAATAGAAAAGGGAGAGCCTGACTCTCCCTTTTTTGGTAAAGGAGGCATAAGCCGTGAAGCAGATCAATGATAAAGCTCAAAAAATAGTAAAGGCACTTAATTCCGAGGCCTTCGATTTTGAACAGGTCACAGTAGATAACACAGCGGGCGGGGTGGCTCTGACAGCTGAGACTTATGAGGGCGCTACAAGAGCCTTTATAACGATTGAAGGCACAGACGGTATACAAATCAGGTATAGGATGGACGGCGGCGCTCCTACTACGACAGTCGGGCACCTGGCTTATGTGGGCGATGTGCTTATGCTTGAATCCGTATCAGATATAGCTAATTTCAGGGCTATCAGGACGGCGGATACTTCCGTGACGCTAAGTGTCACATACTCAAATTAAGGAGGGTGATCGAACATGAAAGCAAGCGGAGGATTAGGAAAAATACGATCTGATATTTCAGCCTTAGCCGAAGAATCGGCTAATATTGCGCGGTACTTAACACCGGCATATACGTATACATTTAATGGCGCATTATCTACTGTAGTAAGTGCTGTTGATGTTGGCACAGACACTTTTACCAGCGTAGGACATCCATTTGCAAATGGCGATCAGGTAGAACCCATAATAAATGTCGATGCGGGGCAGGTATTCTTAATAGACAAATTACCTACGGGAATTACTGCGAGGGCATGGCCTTGTTATTATGTTATCAATAAAACCGCAGATACTTTTCAACTGTCTCTTACAAGTGGTGGAGCAGTAATTGATTTAACAGCAAATGCAAATTTAGACTTGACCAAATGGCATTTTGAAAAAGCTGGAACAGTAAATATAAACCTAACTGAACTATCGCTTGGAAAAAAATGCAGGGTTGTGATGAAAGGGCACTCACAACTACCAGATTGGAGTCCATCTATTATACCAAATGGCTTAACTGGAAGTTTTTATTCTGGGTCTACTTTTGGTGTGCCTAGTTTTAATTTGGGTAATGTTTATGGTTATGTGGAAGTACTGATAGATTTCACGGACCTATTAACCATACAAACAAGATGCTTTAAAGTCGCTAGTAATACAGCTGCTGCAAATACCGTAAATACGGTTGTTTCTACATACTTTGCCCCTGCGTATTCTAATCAGGATATAGTGTCAATTACGGTTAATAATATGTATCCTGCAAACGGAACAATAGTGGAGGTGTATAAGGCATGAGACAGATAAATGTTAATACACAAACAGGCGAAACAACATTTGAAGAAGTGCCTGACATTGAAATGGTCATAATCACGCCTATGCCGACACTTGAAGATTGCATACAAGAAGTAAAATATTTGGTAGAAGGCTTAAGCACTGATTTTATGGGCTACATGGATTGGTATTTTACGACCCATCCAGAAGAAGCCTAAATATAGGAGAAAGGACGTGGCAACATGCCAGTATTAATGACCATTTACCCGTTCAGGACATCCACATACGCCAGAAACATATATTTGCTTGGGACAGCATCCTTTGCAACTATATCTCAGGATTATGTAGAGCCTGTAAAAGAGTATGCCGCCCTGCATTATACCCTTGAGCAGATAGACAATGCGCTTGCACAGGGGTGGATTACACAGCAGGAGTATGATGACACCATTGCATATCTCCAGTAAAAATGGGGCTGAAATATGCCCTATTTTATTTACAAAACCCTGTTGTTTATTTATGTTTAATGTTAAAATATAGTAAAAAAACAACAGGAGGAATTTAATTATGAATGAGTTAGTTTTTGCTATGTCAAAGGTACAAGAGATGCAAAATGTAGGAATCGATACTACTGGCTTAAGAACAAGCATTGATGGGACAAAGGCAATAATACACATCGAGTTCGTAAAAGACGAACAGTTAATTTTACTCGCAAGAAAAGGTGAATTGAAGTGTTTGAAAAACGATGAATTACATCGAGCTTTGCATAATAAAGAATGGGAAGGTGAAGATTGGGATAAAGAAAGACCATAGCAATAATTATTTATAAATACTAACTACCGCGCACTTGGTAAAAAAGGCGCGGTAAAAGCATCGGGCAGCCGGTGCTTTTTTTGTTGCTATAATTGTGATTGAAGGGGTGATTGTATGACGCTTACGGATGTAATAACAGCTGTTGAAGCTATCAAGGATAATAATTACGGCGACAACGTGATAATCGGCTGGTGTTCTGATATAGATCAGGCAGTGGCCCAGAAGCTGATGAAAAAATACAAGGTCTTCACGGTATCCAGGATAAAGGATCAGGCTTCGTATGACCTTCCTGCAGGCGTGGATCTAAACGATATAGATACTTTATTTGTAGATAAAATACCGGTCCCTAAAATCGATCTGAGAAGCTATGAGAAGCCAGGGTATTATCTGGATATGGACGATGAGACTAAATTCGGCATCTATCCCATTCCAACACAGTCTGACGTTACAGCAGGCATAAGGGGTGTATACCTTTGGAAGCCTGCCAGGTATACAGCAGCTTATACAGATCCGCTGCTTGTCCCTGATCAGTTTGATCGCATATACGCTGAATTCTGCCTTGCAAAGCTTAATTTGTTGGATGAAGAGGCTGTCTGGTACAAGAATTACATGAGCCTATACAATGGCACTTGGGGTGAGCTTGCAAAATGGTATAAAGGTATTCAGCCGCTAACCGAGTCACGGACTTCAAACTGTATTTGAGGTGTGAATTATGAAGCTTCAGGAAATGGAATTTAACAGAAAAACTAAAAAGCCGATTATTGTTCTTCAGGGGCTTAACCGTAATAGCCTCATAAAGGATAATGAGCTTTCAGCCTGTCAGAATATATCGTCTAAAAATAGACCGGTATTATCCTGCCGTGCGCCCAGGGAGACACTATATACTCTTACCTCTCCGCAGGCATTATTTTCTGTCGGGACGGCTCTTGCATGGGTGGATGGTACAAGCTTCAAATACAATAACGTCACTAAGGGCACAGTTACGGCCGGTGCTAAATCCATGGTGGATTTTAACGGTAAAATTCTGATTTTCCCCGATAAGAAGTATTATGACTACGGCGCGGATACCTTTGATACGATAGTTGATATCGGCCCTGATGCGACGGTCCCGGATATGGATTTTGTCTGTGAACATATGAACAGGATATTTGGCTGCAAAGGTAATGATGTATATGCTTCAGCTTTGGGCCAGTATAATAACTGGACTACATTTGCAGGCTTATCATCGGACGCATGGGCAAAGGAAGTCGCCAGCGAAGGTGGAAGCTTCACGGGGATAGCCAGTTATCAGTATCACCCCGTTATATTCAAAGAAGATCTGATGTATGAGGTCTTTAACAGCAAGCCGCCATTTACCACGCAGCCAGGATATAAAGTGGGATGCCTGTCAAACAGGGCTATAATCGAAGTTAATTCGGTACTTTATTTCGCAGGTAAGAAGGGCTTGTACGGCTATACAGGTGGAGTACCCAGGCTTGTTTCCGATGACCTGAATGAAACCTATTCTGATGCTGTTATGGGCACGGACGGGACTATTTTATATGTATCGCTCTATAACGGTACATCCTGGAAGCTCTATACCTACAACACAAAAGATGGCCGGTGGCTCCAGGAAGATACACTGCACGTAGTTCAATTTACGAAAATAGGCGCATACGGTTATGGTTTAGCTTCGACAGGAGCGTTGTACAAATTCAATTCCGGTACTGAGGTTATAGAGTGGAATTTTGAAACAAAGCAGTTCACGGAAGAGATATTTGAAAAGAAGGGTAACGGTAAAATAAGCCTGCGTCTGGATCTGCTTACCGGTTCAACAGCTAATGTGTATGTCAAGCATGATAACGGGGCTTATGCACTCGTAAAAGAATTGACGGCTACGGGGTTAAGGTGTTTCCGTATTCCGTTGAAGATCCAAATGGATGACCACTTCCAGGTAAAAATAAGCGGGACTGGTGACTTCAAATTCCACGGTATAGAAAGAGAAATTATCATCGGAGGTGACGCATAATGTCTGATGTGATGCTACCTTTTCCTGAAGAAGGAAAAGACGACAGAGAAACAATAAGAAATTTATTTGATTGCGTTATAAAGCTCCGGAAGGAACTTCAGTTCCTGCTGGAAGGAAACCTGGATGAAGAGAATGTACTGCGTTCAGCTGAAACCATTGTTTATGCTGGCACGATAAAAGCCAATAAGATTGTCGTCGGTGATGAAGGTGAACAAATACCTGATGGTTTACTAGAAAATACCGCAGCACTAGCAGCAGCACAAGCAGCTTCCGATGCCCAAGCCGATGCAACCGAAGCTTTAGACGATCTTGCCGACATAGCCTCCGATGCCAAAATCACACCTGTTGAAAAACTTGAAGCAAAACAAAGATGGGATGCAATCGTAACAGAAGGAACTCCTACCACTGGAACTATACCATTACAAGCTACAGCCTTTGATGTTGCAGATACGGATTTCGACACCGACTATTCCGCTTTGAATATCTATCTTAATACCACTTTAAACGTATTCAATGACATGACCGCTACTACGGATATTGTAAGGGCTACATGGGACACAAAGTGGAAGGATTACTACGATGAGCGGACGAAGCTTTTAAATGCTATTGCTACGAAGGCAAAGGCGGGTTCGCTCAGTGTAAACCTTGTCAAAAACGGTGGAGCTGAGATATATACAGGCAAAGCGGGTACAAATATTCCTGACGGATGGCTTGCAGCCAATGGTGGTAGCCATGCATTTTCCAGAACGTCTATTTCCAATAGTGTTGAATGGACAATAAACGGTGCTTCCAGTTTTCAAATCTATCAATTTAATGCCGAAGCAACCCATTATGGTACTTATTATCAATACTTAACTGGCTTAAAAGTAGGTTTTCAATATACTTTATCTGCAAAAATAGGAACGCATAGATGTGGCTGTTACATTAGAATACAGTGCATGAATAGCGTTGGTGATGTTTTGGCTTATTTTGATTCTTCCGCCTTATATAGCACTAGTACACCACAAAACCTAGCAGCAACAGGGGTTCTTCCGGTTAATACGCATACAGTAGGAGTTTATATTATTAAGCTAGGCACTTCGTCCGGTACAGACAGTTATGTTTTTGCAGACAACGTTAAGCTTGAAGAAGGCTCAGTCCAGACAGCTTATGTTGAGACAGAATTGGGTAGCAGTGATGTGTTAAATAATAGCGTTCAGCAAGATACTCTCTATAACAAAGTAAAAATCACACCAACATACGGCATACAAGTATTCGATGCTTCAGACAATGAGCGTGTGCAGATAGGTAATTATGCTTTAGGCAAATACGGCATAGAAATAAAGAATGCCGCCGGTGATGCGGTTGTGCTTGACCAGGATGGTATAATTCAGTCGTGGGGTGATTCATACGCCGATAACGTGGATGCTACCCACAAACTCAAAGTTAAGTTTTATATACCTACTGAAACACTTTCAGTCAAAAAGGTATTGCTTAACTTCTCGTTGGAAGCTTTTAGAGCTTATGAAACAGGGGCATCGAGCGGAGGAGGTAGCAATACTACAACTGGCTCAGAATCCTTGTCGACAGGATATGGTTCAACTACTGGTAGTTCTGATTATTTACCTTCACCACATAATCACAGTTTTTCAGTAGAAATAGATATACCTTCTCACGATCATTCTGTGTCATTTTCTTCACATACTCACGGCATAACCTACGGTATATACGAAAGCACATCTGCAACAGGAGTAAAAATATATGTTGATGGTACGCTAAGACTAGACAACGGTGGTGCAGGATATGCAACAGACCAGGATAATCTTGATTTATCTTCATGGATTACTACGTCAGGCTGGCACTACATAGAGCTTTCGAGTACGCAGCTTGGCAGAATTAATGCGGCCTACTTCACACAAGTATTCTTAGGAGTATAAAAATTTAAAAAGCAATTCAATATTGATAAAATTGGTATAACCCCTTATAATTAATTGGGTTTTATTGTTAAGGTCAATATTGAGTTGCTTGTCATTAAAGATTAAAACCAATTCTGTTATTGTTGTTCTTCCATTCTTGATAGAAGCTGATTCACTGACAGTAACATTATATTTATTTATGATAGTATCAGTGCTTAAATAGGTGTTTCCGTCAGCATAAAGCAATTCGTAACTGTTGTCGTATACCCTAACAATATTGTTACTATCTGTTTCAAGTTCAAATTCCTTGGTTTCTTCCTGCGCTAAAACAGTGATTGATATTGTTGCCAGAATAGCAATTGTTAGAATTAAACCTATTATTTTTTTCATAGTACAAGCCCTCCCTTTCATTTTATTATACTTTTCATGTAAAACTTTGTCAATAAATCATTATACTGCTAACATTCCAATTTGTCTGTGGGCCTTTAGTCTGATTGCATAGGAGTTAAGGAAGTCACCTTTATAAAATGTGCTAAGATTGAAGCATAAAAAGCTTTAGCAGGAAGGTGATTTTATGGCATTATTAAAAGTCGGTTCTACCGGTGATGAAGTAAAAAAACTACAGCAGCAATTAGGAATAACTGCAGACGGTATATTCGGCCCACAGACTCAGGCTGCTGTTAAAGCCTACCAGCAAAAAAGTGGCCTGGCGGTTGATGGTATTGTCGGTTCACAGACTTCCGGTAGTTTAACCAGAACGGCTCAAACAACCACACCAGCAGCTACGCCTGTACAGACGGCGCAAGAAAAGAAAGTCGCAAGCGAAGAGTATCAATGGGGGCCTCTTGACCCTGCATATAAAAACGCCATTATGACGGGTACAGAAACTGATTACTATAAAAATTTAAATGAAAAAATAGCGAATTATCAGCCTGCACAGGAGCAGCCAACTACAACGCCCAGGCTATCAACATCCAGCACTGGTAATGTGTCTACGGCACCTGCGCCTGTATCTGCCCCTGCGCAAACAGCGTATACTGCACCGGAGGCACCTGATTCATATAGCAGTAACTACGGTGACGATATCCAGGCATTGGTGGATAAAATACTGGGTTACGGTGAGTATAAGCCATACGACCCTTCGACAGATCCCGTGTATAAATCTTATGAAGATAAATACAACAGGGAAGGTGATCGTGCTTTTCAAAGCACCATAGGAGATCTTGCAGCTGTGTCCGGTGATGGCAGGCTTGATTCATGGGCTTCTTCCGCAGCTGCTCAAGCAAGAAATAATTATTCTCAAAAGTTGATGGATGTAATACCTGAACTTGAAGGGCAGAATTACAATAGATATCTTCAGGGCCTTGATACGCTCGGAAGTCAGTTAGGCGCTGTTCAGGATGTGGAAGGTGTGGACTATAACCGGTATCGCGATTTGATAGGCGACTACCAGACCGACAGGAACTTTGGGCGGAATGTTTTTGAATCAGACAGGGGTTTTGATCGCGGAGTACTCGAAAGTGACAGGAGTTTTGATCAGGGCGTCCTTGAATCAGACAGGAATTATGACAGGGGTGTTGTGGAGTCAGATAGAAATTATGATAGAGATGCTCTTGAATCCGACAGAAACTTTGATTATAACGCCACACGGGATCAGATCCTTGATGATCGTTGGATGCAGGGATTTAATGCAGACGAACAACAGCGGATTGTACAGAACGCTCTCGATCAGAAGCAAATATCGATATCAGAGGCTAATGCAGCATTGAGTAGCGCCAAATTTGATTATGAGAAAACTCAGGACGCATTGAAACAGCCTGAATCCGCTTTCAGTGATGATGATTATTATAAAAGAGCGTTAAGCATGTTGGATGATACCGTAGATGTACTTGATAAATACGGTAATAAAACCGGATCAAACCCTAAATATACGAATGAGCAAGTAATAGAATACATTATGGGCTTGTCGATTGATGCACCGCGTAAAGCTGAAATTCTCAACGCTTTAGGGATATAAGGATGGGGGCGTTTTAATGGCTAGATGGACAGCTGAAAGAGTTGAAGGATATTTAAAAGACAAAAATACCGATTCTCCTTCTACAACAAAAACAAGATGGACAGCTGAAAGAGTAAATAATTACGTCAATGATCGTAGTACCGGCAAAAAGGATGAAGCTGATTCAGCTAATGATATTAATGAATTACGTAAAGAAACTTTACCGGCGAGAAAGCAGCAGGTTATAGACTATTCTACCCAAAAAAGAATATCCCCTACTATCACACAGAGCAACATCCCGGAAGTGAAAACCCAGGATGAAACTCCATGGTATAAAAAGGCGTGGGATTCTGTAAAAAGTGCTTTCACCCAGGAGCCGCAGAAAACAACTCAGCCCATGAATCAGAGTGCTATTGATGCAGGACTTATGAGGGCAGGAATAAAGGCCACGCCTTCCGTATCTCCGCGTGAAATTCCAAAAGTAAGTAATGTGGATCTGCAAAAGCAGAGTAAGGACTATCTTGATACGGTGAAACGTGTCATACCTAATGCAGCCGGTGCGGGTGCAGCCGGTGCAGCTGCGGGAATTGAAAAATTCGGTGGTGTGGCCGAGGAATTCCAGGATAAATACAATCCGGTTGATATTCTCTGGAATAAGATATTTCCCGGTACAGAACAGAAAGCCAAAGAGATCAATAAAAAAGCCATGGACGAGTTTACCGGCCAGCAAGAGTATTACGCTAAAAAATATACTGAAGGCTCCAGCGAAGGACAAAAATTTATTGGTCAGGGTGTTGAAGCTGTTACCGCCATGCTTCCCCAGCTTGTCCTGTCCATTGCCACCGGTGGAACAAGTGCAGAGGCACAGGCCGCTTCCGGAATAGCCAATGCGACTAAATCTGTGATACCTGGATTGACTAAGGGTGCGATATCTAAATTCGGTACGCAGCTTGCCGAAATGACACCTTTTATGATCCAGGCAGCCGGTGGTTATGCGAAAGAAGCGGAGGACAAAGGGGCTTCACTCGAACAGCAAATTGCCTATGGTTTAGCCGGAGGACTTGCTGAAGGTGTAACCGAAATGATACCTATGGGAGCATTGAAAAAAGCTTTAGGCGTTGGTGACGATGCCGCAAAAAAAGTTTTAAAGAAAGGTACGCAGTCTCTTATAGAACGCTTTGGGAAGAAAGGCCTGCAGTGGGTAGTTAATGCCGGTACTAATGTTATAGAAGAAATTGCAGTAAATCCAATAACCGGCTTCGCTGAAAAGGCTATCCTAGATAAAAACAAGCCCGTATTCGGTAAGGGCGGAATACTTGATCCTGAACAGGCAAAAGAATCAGCTACAGGGGCGCTGGGAATGTCACTGGTATTAACAGCTCTGGGACTGCCTGCAAACCTTGCTTCCCATAAGCTGGCTGCAAAGTATGTCGAGAGCGGAAAACCTTTGACAATAGCCGAAGCTCAGCAGATTAATGCTGCCATTAAAAAAGACATAAGCCAGCAGCCTGTTGCTACTGTTACAACCGAAACGCCTGTTATTTCCGCAAAACAAACACCTGTACAGGTGAATACAGCTGCAAACGTAAAAATCAATTCTGAGGCTTCTCAGGCGGTTACAGGGCAGCGGGAAGAAATAAAAGCCGGTGACAGGATCACGGATGATAAGGGCCGTGAATGGAACGTAACCGGCACAGGAAAATCTATGCTGGATATTACCGATGATTCCGGAAGGAAAACAAAAATCGGAAAGAATGTAGCTAAAAAGGTTATTCCTGTTGAAAATATTGTAAAACCGGATATAATAGAAAACAGAGGTGATGATAATGTCCTTCCGAGTGAAGCAGGAGAGATCAGCGGAGTTGGTATCCCGGCTGGAACAAAACTCGATAAGGTGGCTTCATTGCGAAAGGCTGTGCAATATCTTGAAAGCAATGGGGTTGAACGCATCAACGCCGAAATCGACAATGGAAATACTCTTGAACAAAAGCAAATCCAGCGGTTAATGTCCGAACTCGGTACCGAAGTGGTTTTTTACAAGTCTGGTTCAAAGATACCCGTTGACGGTATTTATGATCCGGAATTAAAGAATACCGTTTTCGTACGTTCTACCGATAAGCTAAATATGACTTGGGCAGCAGGACATGAATTCTTTCACACACTGAAAGTAAATCATAAAGATTTATACGATATTGTACTGGAGATACATAAAGGCAGAATAACAACAGAACAAAAAACCAAATACCTTAAAGGTTTTGATAATACACCCGGATACCAGGAAGCACTATTAAACGATGAAAACAAACTCGTTGAGGAAATGCTGGCGGATGAATCCGGAAATGTTTTCACAGATAAGACTTTTTGGGAAAAGGTAAATGAAAAATCAGCAGACTTGTTTGACAGGCTGGTTAAAATAGTCCGAGAACTATTCGGAAGCCTTAAAGCCCTGAAGTATACAAATTATCTCGAAGAGGAACAAATAAAGCAGTTTGAAAAAGATTTTGAAGTTATTATCACGGCTGTAAAAGCAAGGACAGCTGAGAGTATAGAGAATAAGCAAGTAAAAAAACAGACTGAAGGAGCTACCTATGCATCAAGAGAAAAAGAAGCCAGAAAAGAAGATAACGACGTTTTACCCGACAGATCCGGAAGTGTTGATAACACCCTGGAGGAAAGAAGAAGCAGAGGTAAAACACTTGAAGGATTATCAACGACCGAATACCAAAAACTCGCCAGACAAGGGAAATTAACTCCTGCCGATTTTTATAAATACGTCCAACCGTCCACAAAAGTCCTGGGCGCAGACAAGCCTGTCATAAAACGGAATATGGAAAGAGCCTTAAAAGAAGGCCGTAACCTTCCTGACACTGACATATCTTTTGAACAGTGGTTTTTCCGCGTCAATAAATATGAATATAATCTAAGCGATTTCAAAAGGCGTAATCTTTATATGCTGGATAAGCATACCTTGAAGCAACTTAAAGAAAATGAGGTGGCGAGATACCGTTATTTCATTCAGCAAGCAAAAGAAGGAAAGGAAGTAGAGTATTCTTCCCGTGAAAAGGAAGAACGGGCATTAAGTACGCAGGTAATACCTCAGTACGATGAACGTATAACCACCGGCAAGACTGATAATGTCAGGGGCCAGGTCAAAGGTGAATTCCATACTGTTTCAAAATCAGATGAAAAGCCTTATGTTGAAGATCTAATCAATAAAGTCTATGACAGGGCTATCGATGCTTTGCAGCCCCTGAATAGATTCGGGAAAGCCTACGGTAAGAAGCCCAATGAAAGTCTATACGCTAAAGCTATGGCCGCAAAAATGGCAGACAAGCAAGCCCGTATTATCGCTCTGCAACGGATGATCGATTCAGAAGGTAATACGATAGGTAAGTCCCTGAAAGACATTTTGAAACCTCTTAACAAGGATAAGAAGCTTTTGGCCGCATTTGATGATTACCTGGTATATAAACACGCGCCGGCATGGATGAAGAAAAACCGGACCGTATTTGCGAAGGATCTCAATATGACAATCGAGGACTGTACCAACCTGACTGCAGTAATAGAAATCGAACATCCGGAATTCGTACAAATGCAAAAAGATCTTATGAAGTTCCAGCGTCAACTTGCTAAAGCCTGGCTGGTAGATACCGGGATCCTGAGTCAGGAATCCTGGGATAACTTCCTGGCAGACTATCCGAATTATGTCCCTCTTATGAGAAGCTTCAAGCAGGTTGAAAAGAAGGGCGGGTACAGACCACGGTCAGGATACATCAATCAGCGCAGCCCGGTTAAAAAGGCTACAGGTTCACAGCGGGATATCATCAGTCCTATAGAATCCATCATTGAGCATATTGGGCAGTATACAAAGGTTGCAAAGAGGAATGAAGCCGGTCAAGCCTTCCTTGATATCATCCGGGCAAACAGGGAAGAGGTAGAGGATGCTGCGAAAGAACTCTGGCCGGAAATCGTCATGCTGCCGGGGCCCGGTAAAGTTGTTACTGCCCAGGTACTTGATAGCAAAGGTAGAGTTATCGAAAACCTTTACTTTCAGAAGGTTATGGAGGAAGAAGGCATCGAAGGTGTTGTCGAATCGTATAACCGGCTGTACGGCTTTGAAGATGATACCGGCTTCCGGAAAAAGACCGGTAATATGGTTACCGTAATTAAAGATGGAAAGCCGGTCCATATAGAAGTGTTTGACACAGGCCTGCTGGATGCGCTTATGTCCATGACACCGAAGCAGATGAATAACTTTACAAAAGCTTTCGGAGCAGTCACCAAGACAATGAAGACTCTTACTACCGGCCTTAACCTTTCCTTCGGTATAGCCCGTAATATCTGGCGTGACCTTGTTACCGGATACGTAGCTTCTAAAACTTCATCGACGGTCCCGGTATATGGGTATCTGAAATACATGTTTGAATTAACTGGCGCCATAACAGATATGATGATCGGTGAAGATACAAAAGGAAAAGGCGCATTTATAAAGTTCCTGGATAAAAAAGCTGAAAACTACCGTTCATATGAAAACATGGGCGGCGGTGGTTTTGCCAGCTCCTTATCTGCGGATGTAAAACACCTGGAAAGGGCAAAGAATGAAATAATGGGCAGGGTGTTTATCGGCAGCAGGTTGGTGGGTGTTCTTGAGACAGTTAACAATACTCTTGAAACGGCTCCCAGGCTGGCGGAGTACAAGCGTGTAGTAAAGAAGGAAGGTAACACCTATGCTGGCCGGTCAAAGGGCATATACGAGGCCAATGACTTAACGGTTAACTTCTCCAGGTTTGGGGATGATATCAAAGCTGCAGACAATTACATACCGTTCCTGAATGCGGCCATGCAGGGCGTTGATAAAACGATAAGGATTTATAAAGACGAGCCGATAAAAGCCATCCTAAAATCAATATACGCTGTCACAATACCTTCTATACTTCTATACTTCCTGAATCATAGAGACGACGAAACGGCTGAAGCATATGAAATGCTTAACAACTATACCAAGGATAATTTCTTCTGTGTTGCCTACAGAGACAGTGAAGGGGTTAAGTTCTTTAAGATACCAAAGCCCCGAGAAATAGGAACGATATTCGGAGCTCTTCCGGAAAGACTTTTAAGGATGTTTAAGGATGAAGAACCGGAAGCCTTTGCAGATTATGCAGAGACATTAAGGCAAAACTGGATGCCGCCTTTAAGCCTGGATTCATTTATTTTGTATCCGGCTTACAGGTCACTTAAATTAGGGCAGAACTGGCGCGGGAATGATCTTGAATCCTATACTGAGCAGCAGCTTTCACCCATGTACCGGTACGATGAAAAAACCAGCGGTATTTCTAAATTTATAGGTGAAAAGCTAAATGTATCACCGAAGCGCCTTGATGATTTCTGGAGAAGCTATTTCGGCGGGGTAGCTCAGTATGGTATACCTTTGACATCCGAAGCCGGAGGGACTATAAATAAGACCTTTATGGCACAGATGACAGCTGATCCGGTTTATTCTACTGATGCACTTAATAACTTCTATGATCTCCGAAAAGTTCTGACAACCAAGGAGGCAGACGAAAAAGCCGGTAAATATGAAATGACCTCCGATGAAAGATCACTGCTTAAAACCGTTAAAAAGACAGCGGAAAAACTGACTGATTTACGTAAGAATGCAGATAAAGCTACTGATCTTAAAGAGAAGCGTTCCATACGGTTAGATATGAATTCAATGGCTATGGAATTGTATGGTGAGGCAAGGGCAGTATTGGAAAAATAAAGTGGTAGAATGTTGTTGAAAACATATCTGGGGGTGCGGCATGGCAGATAATATTCAGGAAGTGTTAATTGATATAAGAGAAAGGTTAGTCCGGGTGGAAACCAAGATTGATGACGGCCTGAAAGCCAGGCTAACTAAACTTGAAGATAATCAAACCTGGTTATGGCGTACTGTGATAGGTGGCTTTATTGCAGCTGCAATAACATTTTTAGTTAAGTGGGGTGGAAAGCAATGAAAGGCATAGATTGCAACGTAAAATTAATACCTGAAACTGCAAAAATAGTCAAAGATAAGGGCTATGAATTTGTTATCCGATATGTCGGGAGATTAAAACAAGCATCGAACGACATTGACAAAAAAGAGGTTGAAACCATACTTAACGCTGGACTTAAAATAGGCGTAGTTCAGCACTGCCCACCTAAACCCGGCATACTCCCGTCAAAAGAGTTAGGAATCACATACGGTCAAAACGCTGCTAAATTTGCGGAGGAGGCAGGATACAAAAAAGGCTGCATCGTTTATCTTGATCTGGAGGATGTAAACACGGATTACAGAAACCGCAAGCAGGATATAATTGGTTTTTGTAACTGTTGGTATGACGAAGTCTTAAAAGCCGGTTACGTTCCTGGTGTATATGTTGGCTTTAATGTGTGGCTGACAGGTGCAGAGCTTTACGGAAAATTGAAGTTTCAGCACTATTGGAAGTCTCTTTCCAAAGTCCCCGACATCCCGGAGCGCGGCTTTGAAATGATACAAACGGCAGGAAATCCTATTGCGGGGTTTTCCATTGATGTAAACACCGTAACCGGTGATAAGAAAGGTAATTTCCCGGTATTCATGGCACTTGACAGGGTTCTTACTAAAACGATTAACGTATACAATAACGGTGATATTGAAGTATTGCCCGTTAAGTAAAATAAGAAAAAGGGAAAGGTGATTTTATGAAAAAGGTAAAGAGGATCATGTGCATGCTGTTTGTGATTGTCATTCTGGCATTTACACTGGCGCCAGTGGTATTTGCCGCTGACAGCTCCCCTGGGACTGATATTGCACCTACTGAGTACGTTACATGGGAGTTTCTTGGAACGATGGCCGGAGCTGTGGTAGTTACCACACTTATAGTGCAGTTCCTGAAACTACCAATTGACAGCATACGGAAGATAAAAACGCGATATATTGTATACTTGATTGCATTGATGATTTTATTGGCGGTGGAGTACGTCACCCAAGGAGGTATATTATTTAGTAGATTACTGTTGATTCTTATTAATGCCATACTTGTGGCAACAGCTTCGATGGGGGCGTATGAACAAACTATAAAATATCTGGAATAAGATTTTCGTGCATAGATTCCTCCTTGTTGCGCGGGATAGGTGGCAGCCTATCCCGCTATTTTTTACTTGCTATATATTCGCATAATCGGGGTTTCCATAATGCGAATTTATAGAAAATAATTTACCTCTATCCGGTCTTTAAAAATGTACACACAATCAATAAAGCTCTTAAGTTTCCCCTTCTTTTCCGCTATCGTTTCACAAGCCTCAAATTCATCCCAAACACTTTTTATTTTATTACTCAGTGCCTTGGATAGATCCTCCGAAGGCTGGGTCTTACTCAATTCATTGATCTCTTTTTCACACCTTGCTTTAATGGGTGCAAATTCCTCCAGCGTGAAAACGCCTTTCAGGTAAGCTTGTGTTGCCCTTTCAAGTTCTGTTTTTAACACCGTCTTCCTGTCTAATAAGAATTCAGCGCCTTTTGATTTTTCACGAATTTTAAAATTAGCACTCATACCTGAAGCGTGTTTTTTGATGAATTCAATCAAAGCGTTTTCGAGGCTATCAACAGGAAAACTTTTTCTAAAGTCACATATCTGTTTATCTGAGCGGCCAGCTGCGTTACATTTGTAATAGTACCTTTTAATGTGCGGATTCTTCTTTGAAAATTTACCTGGCTGCAGCCTAAACATTCTTCCGCACTCACCACAACGCAAAAGGCCGAGAAAAAGGAATTGGTTGAAGTGGTAGCCTCTGTACTCTCTCTTCCAAGTTCGCTCAGTTCTATATCTTTGTGTCAACTCAAAGGTAGCTTCATCAATTATAGCCGGATGGCACCCAGGGTATATTTTTCCGTCATATTCTATTTTGCCTATATACTTTACGTTTTTAAGTACCCTGTTTACAGTAAAGTGAGCCCACTGGCCTTTAACGGCTGAAGGAATTTCGCTCCAATTTAACAGCTTTGCGATCTTAGTAGATCCATACCCTTTATTTACATACATATCAAATATACTTTTCACTACTTCTGCCTGATCGGGTTCAATTTCCATGTTGCCAGTTATTTTATCTAATTTATAGCCGTATGGCACGGATCCGTTATGCTGCCCTTGGCTTGCCCGTTCAACGTGTCCCATTTTTGTCCGGATGGCTAGGTCTCTGACAAAATATTCTCCCAGCAGTTCCATGATCCCCTCGGTGAAAAAGCCAATAGGACTGTTTTCAACGGGCTCAGTAATGCTTATAACATTTACCCCGGACTTTTTAAGTTGTAGTTTTATCCTCTGCGACAACTCCACTTTCCTTGCGAAACGGTCGAATTTATGCACAAGGATAATATTGAACAGCTTTTTTTCCGCATCCTTTATCATCTGTTGAAATTGGGGCCTGTTTTCCTTCTGCCCCGAAAGGCCTTCATCTGAATAAAGTTTGAAGACCTCTATACTATTTTTTTGACAGTATTCATTTAACAAATTGATTTGGGCCGAAATTGAAAAACCGTCTTCAACTTGCATTTCAGTTGATACCCGTACATATAACGCTGCTTTCATTTGCACATCACCTGCCTTTTATTCTTTTTAAAACACCGGGAGGATCAAAGTATATAACGTATTTTCCTCTTTCCTTATACTTGCCGTAAATAGCGGCATAATTAATAAAGGCACTGTTAAGAAATTCTTCAGTTACTTCAAGGTATTCTGCCATTTCATAAATAGAGCAACATCCGGCTTCATAGGCTTTAATTATGCTTTTTATTGATATAAGTCTCTTTGTTGCCCATCTTTTAGCCCTGTTTTCCTGTTGCCTGATGACAGTGTTATTAATAGAAGGATCTGTAAGCAGATTACCGCAGGAGGTGTAGTAGTGTCCAAGTTCTTCAGCGAGGACACAAGCCAGCTCTGTTTGTGTCTGCAAGCAGGAATTTAAGGCTATAAGCTTGTCTGTTCTATTGTCATAATATATTCCAGATATATTTTCAGGGAGATCAATTTTTGCGGTATGAATATCCTGAGAAGCTGCTTCATCTTCTAGTTGATTATATCTATTATTCAAGAGTATCAATCCTTTTTATTTTGTTTGCCTTTTCTGTATGCATCTAGTGCTGCTTTTGCAGCTGCCTCGACAATCGCTGCTTCATCATCTGTTAATGGTTTTTCGTAGCCGTCTTTGCGATCTGCGGCAAATGTTATACCTTCGGGTAAAGGGTCTGAAAACGCTTCTATCGCCTTTTCTATGGTATCGGGCGAAGGGTATTGATCTGACGGTATTTCCTGTCTAGCAAAAGCCAAGCGCAACTTGCTTCCAGGGATTCCTAGAATCCAGGCGATGGAGGTTATATAGCGATAACATTCCTCACCAAGGTCAATTTCAAGATCTGGTACAATTTCATTTAAATTTTGAAGAAATTTTAATGGAACAGCAGCTTTTTCAGCGAGCTCTTGCGCTGTCATATCAATTTCTTCAAGTCTATCTTCAATAATGCTGCTTGCTGATTCCCCCGTTAGTTTATCAATGTATATGTTTAGCGCATTTGCAATTTTTTCTAGCGTGTCAAGATTAGGATTTTTATTTTTTCCACTTAGGATATCGCTTAGGGTAGATTGCGCCAAATTGGCTTCCTTGGCGAGCTTATAAACGGACCAATTTTTTGTATTGAGTTCTTTTTTAATGCGGTCTTTTACTTCCATTTTATTACTCCTTTACTTCGTTATATCATAATAATTAGTTTAAGCGAAATACTTCGGTATGTCAAGCTATATTTAGAAAAAATTAGTAAATAAGAGCTATTTGCAGCAAACGCTCGATTTTAACGGAGTAATGCGTTGACATACTTCGTAATAACGTATATATTGTAAATACGAAGTAACGCTTCGTAAAATCGGAGGTGTTCAAGAATGTTAATCGGCGATCGCATAAGTAGTCTTGCACTGCAAAAAGGGATTACACCTTACAGAATTGCCAAAGACGCGGATATATCACAATCCTATTTAAGTGAATTAATTAGTAATAAGAGATCAAATCCATCTCTTGCGGTTCTTAAGAAAATAGCAACCGCATTAGGTATCCCAACTGAGAAACTTATCAATTAATAGACAAAAAAAATTAGCCCCGAAAGTGAGAAGGGGCTAAAAAATACGCTACTACTATTATAGCAGGGAAAGTGAGGAAAAGCAATGAAAGATTTAATGGTAAAAACAACTATGACATCGATGGAGATTGCAGAGGTTACAGGCAAGCAGCACCAACACATCATGAGAGATATCAGGGACGAGGCTGCAAGGCTTGAAAATGCAGGGATTGACACTCAGTCCAAATTTGGACTGAGTGAAAGAACAGATTCTACCAGCAGAAAAATTCCTTATTATCAACTCACTCAAGAGGGTGTTTTGCAATTGGCTGCCCGATATGATGCTGTTGTTAGAGCAAAATTAATCGAGAGAGTAATGCAAACTGAAAATCACTCCTCTCAAGTCCCAGTAGCTTATCCTCCGTATCCTTCATCTTCAAATGTCGATTACCTGCCATGTAGGTGGAGACCCGTAACGCTACTTGCTCGCACCCATCAAATATTAAAACGTGAGGCTGAACGGACACACAAGACCATCAGTTCTATTGCTGAAAACTACATTAGTATCGGATTGGGCTTGCAAAGACCAGCACTTGATAAAGCAGTTGATCCTAAAGCCTGTCTTGCAACTCCGCCTGAAATTGTAAAATACAAAGCTACGATTGATGAACAGATCAAAAGGCTACACAGGATCCATGAAGGTGCGGTGACCATGCCTGATTTCTGCGAAATTTCAAGAACCATAGCAATACTCTGCGAAACAGCCAGCCGGTTGAATTAAAGAGTAGAAAGTGAGGTCTTATCATGCCGAAGCCTTTAAATCTACCTATAATATGCAAACTTAATGGAGAAGAGATAGACCCGCAGGAATTCGTTAGACTTTGGAATGAAAAAATCAAGGCTGCAAAACAAGCCAAGACAGCATAAGCAATATCCCGACATCACTCGCCGGTGATATAGGAATAACCTTCTATCTGAAATAATAGTTGGTTATCAGAAGGTCGTAGTTCACTCCTGCGGCCTTATCCTTCAACCCTAAGTATAGAAAAAGTGAGGTCAAATCATTTTATGAATTACATAGTCGGAATCGCTCTTTTAGTTATCATCGTTATTCCCGGCATCTGCCTCCTGATTAAATGGGGCGGAGAGTTCTGGCAGGAATACAAGCAAATAAAGCGTCAGGAAGAAATGGAAAGACCGAATGTGGATTACACGCCGCTGATTGGAAAAAACCATTTTAATAAAAGAATCTAATGCCCGGCGGAGCTTATCCGCCCCAAACCCAAACGGGTTACCATGAGCAGACTGCAGCTGCTTAAAAAATTATTTTGTGGAGGTTTCTATGGAAATTACGATCAATCTGGCCGCCCCGGAACTGGCAGCGGCAATCAACAATCTCGCGGCATCACTGGCGGGTAATAAACCGGCAGCAGCACCAGCGGCACCAAGATCTACAGCTAAAAAAGCAGATGCACCGAAATCCGATCCGGTAGAGGAAAAGCAGCCTGATCCAATACCTGATCCGCTGCTTGCGGAAGAGCAGCCAAAGGAAGAATTAATAGTCTATACCCTTGTCCAGGTCAGGGAAAAGCTGGCGGCGTTGTCTCAGGCAGGTAAGCAGGTAGAGGTCAAAGCCCTTATTACAAAACTTGGAGCAACAAAGCTTTCAGAGATCCCGGAAGCAAAATATGCGGAGTTGATGAAAGAAGCGGAGGCGCTTTAATATGGCAGAAAAAC